>JAEAMF010000209.1_pt1 | contig 97146 bp, 74 predicted proteins | sample 8958721 | NCBI WGS metagenome assembly JAEAMF01 (sample SAMN16933255, study PRJNA681124) | bioreactor sludge metagenome | isolation source: anaerobic bioreactor treating anionic surfactant - SDBS | place: India: Bengaluru | collected 2019-02-28
TATTTCCCATCTTTATGGTTCAGGGAACTGTCTCGACATCCCTATTGATGAATAGGATTACTCCGCCATGACATAAGTAAAAATACCGTCAGTACCGTCATACCGTCAACTGTATTGAAAATACGAAATTTTATTATGGACGGTTTAAAAACCAATATCGTCACTACCGTCCCGGATATCGTCATAACAGGTTAGTGAATGCGCGATAGAAACCAAAAGGATCTTTTCATTGCATTGGTAGATAGTAGCCTCAGGGTATTTCCCAGGGAAAGGATTACCCTGCAAGTGTTACGCTATATCAAAACCCATAAACGGGAGCTTGTTAAGTACATCCAGCATGTGAAGAAGGCATTTGCACCTGCAAATACGGAGAAATTTTCAACTGCTAACATTGCAGTAAAAGTTCACAACATGGCATTAGACAGGGACATCTACTTTCTTGTAGATGGAAAAACACCGGATCTGCGTTCACTTGATTGCTTAGTAGCTTACTTACCTTCCGACATTGAACATATGATTCAATTTAGAGGTACAGCTGAAAAGATTAGCAAAATTAACGTGTTGCAAGAAGTGTTCCCGGGCAGCAAGATTGTGTGGAATTAATAAGCGATAATAACATTTCTTCAGGCGGTCATATGCACTCATTAATTGACTCTACTTCCAGGTGTGGGATAATGAATCCCGAGGAGGCTGCCCGGTATTTGCATAAGAGCATTAGCTGGGTTTATAAGAACTGGCAGATACTGGGTGGCAGGAAGCTCAGGGGGTCATTATTTTTTCCTGGAAAGGAGGACCTCTATGAGCGTCTATTTCATACAGGGGAGGGGGTGGAGATGCGACTTCATCCTCAAGGGAACCAGGCACACATCAACCTGGTTCAAAACAAAAACAGAGGCCAAGCAGGCCGAAGTAGACAAAAGAGAGGAGGTGAGAAATCTAAAACAAGGGATACGGATCCCAACCGACATGGCATTCTTAGAGCTGGTGAATAGGCGGCTTGACCATCTCAAAGCTTATATGTCTGAGCGTCATTACCTGGATCACATCTATCTTGCCAGAAACTGGATACTGCAATGGCAAGGACTCATCTGTAATGACATCACAGACGATATGGTTCAAAGTTACCTTTTTAAACGCAGAAAGGTATCCGCTTGCACCGCCAATCATGACCTTCGCTGTTTACGGGCGTTGTTCAACTACGGGCTGGGAAAAAACTGGATCACCGTTAACCCAACCAAAGGCATCCCGTTTTTTCCCGTGGAGAAACGGATAAAATACATCCCCCCGCTGGAAGATGTTTTGAAGGTCATCGTGGCCGCCGACTTTGATGCCCAGGACTACCTTTACACACTTAAAGAAACCATGGGAAGGATGGGGGAGATAAACAGGTTAACCTGGCAGGATGTGAATTTTGAGGATCGCTCTGTTACCCTCTACACCAGAAAGAAAAAGGGCGGTCACTTAACCCCGCGCAAGGTTGCCATGACCGATAAGTTATTTGATATTCTCTCTCATCGTTACCGGAGCAGGGATAAGGGTAAACCGTGGGTGTTCTGGCACGGGTTCTGGAGCAGCAAGGAAAAGGGATGGGTTGAAGGCCCCTACAAGGACAGGAAGGGATTGATGAAAAGTCTTTGCAGCAAGGCCGGCGTCAAGTACTTCAGGTACCATGCACTGCGGCATTTGGGCGCCTCCATCCTCGATAATGCCAATGTCAACCTCGGGTCTATCCAGCGTATCCTTGGTCATGAAAACCGGACCACCACTGAAATCTACCTCCACTCGCTTGGTGAGTCAGAGCGCGAGGCGATGAAAATTTTCGATCAGATTTCAGAAAAGTCACACACAAAGTCACACCCAAACCAGGTGAAAAAAATAGGCAGCTAGTGGGTCGCGTCACTAACTACCTGATTTAACGGTTGATTTTGGTGGGCCGTGCAGGAGTCGAACCTGCGACCTACTGATTAAGAGTCACGGCCATTACCTTTGTAAGACGTTAGCACATGTTGCAGGTGTTGGAAAATCAGGAAGTTAGCTTTTGCATTGCTTGGATTGTTTTGTACCACATTGAGGACGTGCATGACAATTTACATGACAGTCTATTTTTCATTCTGAATCCCAGTTTCAATATCCAGTCCTCAGCGTTAACAATTTTTTTCAAGGCCCAGACCCTACCCCCCCCGGCAGCCCCCCCACGACCCCCCCCTTGCTATATCTTACAGACTCGCTTTAAAAACGGACCATGGTTTTTGCGAAACCCTCATCTGCTGGCAAGGATATTATCCGACCTGCAATTAACCTGAGCTCGCGAGGTATATCAGCAAGCTGGAAGAGCTGAAAAGATTGTATTGACATAAAAAACACTTCCAGTATAGTTTCAGGCAACAATCCTGCCAATTTGTTTATTCCTGCCTATAGTCTCAACCGTCGAAAGAGGGGAAACGGTAATGATACGACACCTACCTGAAATAATTGGCTCGAATTAAATTGCGAGAGCTCTTTAACTGCTAATTTGCACGCTCTTCTCAAATGTTCTAAGGAGGAGGACAAGTAACTACGGCTAAATACAAGAGTGCAGAATGAGATGAGGATATAAACATGGCAACGGCAGAACAAATTAAATCACTAATTCGGACACACTTCAGTGACGATTTGGAGCGCTTCTATACCGTCGCCCTTCAGGTGGCAGCACATGAGGCTCAGCAGGGTCATGGAGCGCTGGCACATGACATCCGTGTCATTGTTGATAGGGCTCGGAAAGAAGCTGCTCCACGAATTCTCAGGTTCCCCCAGGATCTTCGGGGGCTCGTGTTTTCAGAGGACCCGGATACACCGAAGTCCTCTGTAGTGGTCCCAAAAGACCTGCAAAATCGTATTGAGCGAATTGTTCACGAGTACAGACAGCAACACAAGTTGAAGAATCACGGTCTTTCCAATAGGCGAAAGATCATGCTAATCGGACCGCCGGGAACAGGCAAGACGATGACAGCCCGCGTTTTAGCCCACGAGATTCGATTTTCGCTCTATACAGTTCGGGTAGATAAAATAGTTACGAAATTCATGGGAGAAACTGGAGCGAAGCTGAGGCAAGTTTTTGATCTGATACAGCAGGAGGCTGGAGTATACCTCTTCGACGAGTTTGATGCGATTGGTGGGGAAAGGACTCTCGACAACGACGTTGGCGAGATGCGACGCGTTCTCAATGCATTTCTCCAGTTCATTGAGCAGGACAAATCGGAGAGCATGATAATTGCGGCGACTAATAGCCCTAAACTCCTTGACCGGGCGCTCTATCGTCGCTTCGATGACGTTCTATATTATGAGCTTCCCGAAGAGGAAGATCGGAAACGATTGGTGAAAAATGTTTTAGGCACGTATCTGGCCCCCAAGTTTTCCTGGAAGTCTATCCTGACCGACAGTGACGGTCTCAGCCATGCCGAGATCGATCAGGCATGCAGGGATGCTATTAAACTGGCGATTCTGGCTGACAGAGCTACAGTCAGTCCGGCCTTGGTTCTAACGATGCTGAAGGAACGCCAGTCTGCACGGCAGGGACACAAGGGGTAATGCATCATGGCTCCAGTGCGCTACCGACATATCTTCTTGTCGTCGGAATATGCCCGTACGCAGGGTTTCACCAGTCCGCGCCAGGGAGGAGAATCTCCTCGTATCCCTGGAGATCGAGATAGAGCAGGCCATAGTGGTCACTTGGAACAGCGGATTGGAGAAGCCTGGAACGCGGCCGAACAGCACAAGGCAGGTGCAGCGGTCCACATGGAGCGGCACGGAGCCTACATAGAGTTTGAAGGAGCCGAAGGCTTTGATTTGGCTATCCAGAGCTTGGAGAATCTTCGGTCCGGGATACGCCTCCTCAATGTGCGTAAAGAAGGCGAAGGCGAAAAAGAACGGGTTCTGGCTACTTTGTACATTCCCTACCACAAGCGCGGATATTTCTTGAGGAAGATCCGCGCTTATGCAACAGAGGAGGATCGGCGAAGCAAAAAGCCCAAGAACGCGAAGCTCGTCAACAGCATTTCGGATATTAGACACGCTACCCTCAAATCATTTTGGCGTCCTGACGAATGGCACCATATTCCGACTGGCACTGCAGCCTGGGTCGAAGTATGGCTGGGGACTGATTCGGATGAGGCGATCACACGCTTCGAGACTCTTCTGGAAACGCTCGGGATCACGTCAGCCGAGGGAGTGCTGATATTTCCAGAGAGAGCAGTAAAGCTCCTCCAGGCCACGCGCCAAAATCTTGAGCGTTTGATTGAAACAACAGACGACATTGCGGAGTGCCGGGCAGCCAAAGAATTGGCTACGTTCTACCTGCAGATGCAAAACAAGGACCAAGTACGGCAGGTCCAAGACCTGCTGCGCAGAACCAAGTTTAACGGCGATGGGGAGGTTGTAGTTTGTGTTCTCGATACCGGCATCAACAACGGGCATCAATTGATTCAACCGGTATTGAACACGAATGACATCCACGTGGCGAACCCGGCATGGAATGGAAATGACCACAACGGCCACGGCACGCTCATGGCGGGTACGATTATTTACGGCGATCTGCATGCACTACTGAATTCGACGGATCCAGTAAAGATCAACCATCGGCTTGAATCCGCCAAGATACTGCCACCTCCACCGGCCACAAACCCGAGGGAATTGTGGGGCTACATGATGACACAAGGTATCAGCCGTGCAGAGATTCAAGCGCCGGAACGAAAGAGAATCATCTGCATGGCAGTGACCTCCCGTGACAGCCGCGAACGGGGGCGTCCATCGTCTTGGTCAGCTACCGTGGACGAAATAACTGCGGGATACATGGATGATAAGCGCCGCCTCGTCATTATCTGTGGGGGCAACGTTAATGATCCTGCACATTGGAGAAACTACCCTGCTGATAATCTGACAAATGAGGTTCACGATCCTGGGCAGGCATGGAATGCCCTGACTGTTGGTGCTTTCACGGAAAAGACCAGGATCACGGACCCGACTATGACGAACTATGCTTCTCTTGCACCAGCGGGAGGGCTTTCGCCTTTCAGCACTACATCTACAACGTGGCTAGCACGTAAATGGCCTATAAAGCCTGAGGTAGTCCTTGAAGGCGGAAACGTTGCGAGTGGGCCGAATGAGTCCTTATTCGATCACGACGACCTTCAGCTCCTGTCTACCTACCATGATCCACAGGTAGCCCAATTCGCCCAGTTCAACATGACGAGCGCGTCGTCTGCCCTGGCTGCATGGATGGCGGCGCAGATTCAAGCCCAATACCCCACTGCGTGGCCAGAGACAGTGCGTGCGTTGATTGTCCATACTGCTGAATGGACCAATGCGATGAAAACGCAATTCTTGCTATCTCCCACTCCCAGTAAACAAGATTATGCAAAGCTACTCCGAATCTGCGGGTATGGAGTGCCCAATCTTGAGCGTGCGCTTTACTGTGCGTCCAATTCGCTGACGCTAATTTCGGAAGCCGAATTGCAGCCTTTCGACCTGCGTGTCCAAAGGAAGAGAAACGCTCAAAGAAAAGAACGGACAGAAAAACGGTATGTAACAAGAGACATGCACCTCTACGATCTCCCATGGCCTACCGCCGTCCTCTCGCAGTTGGGAGAAACGATTGTGAGGATGCGGATTACGCTGTCCTATTTCATCGAGCCCGGCCCCGGAGAAGTTGGCTGGGATAACCGGTACAGATACGCCTCACACGCCCTACGTTTTGCGGTAAATGGCCCTGGAGAATCCGAAAGTGAGTTCGTGTGCCGTGTCAACAACCAGGCAAGAGACGATGGCGAACATCCAGGAACGGCCGGACCTGGGGATCGTTGGGTAATCGGCGATGCACGAAATGTCGGTTCCATTCATTCGGATATTTGGCAAGGACAGGCTGCTGAACTCGCCGGGTCGAACAAGATCGCGGTCTACCCTGCGGTGGGATGGTGGAGAGAGCGTCACCATTTGAATCGATGGAATAAGCGAACGCGATACTCATTGGTTGTTTCCATTCATACCCCCGAACAAAGTGCTGACATTTACGTGCTTGTTTCGCAACAGATCCGCGTGCCAGTGTCAGTTGAAGTGCCCGTACGCCAAACAAGAAATCCGAGAGGGCGTGGGTAATGAATAATAAGCTGGGTTTAGCTCCCATTGCCTCCTCTCTGGCGATCACGAACGGATTTCTGGACGGGGACATAAATAGAGTAACCTGCCTTTGCTGAGTATGATCAACGACCCAACCTTGTTCAGGACCCTTTTGCACTGGCTATCTTCCTCATGGGTATAATGCTCCTTACGTCATGGGTTTTTGCCTCTTTGCCGTGCTATCTCGATTTCCGTCGAGAGTGCTGGATTCCGTGGTGGTCTGCGAGTTCATTCTCTTCTTGTGGTTGGCGGTGAGAGTGCTTGCTGCAAAGGAAACCGCGTGTCGGGCCGCCCAAAAGGCATTTGCAGGAAAGCAAATTGAGAGTCTGCCCAACCAAACCTCAGAAGCGACTCCGGAACCGGCGCCGGGTGCGGCTTCCTCAACACCTCAAGGCTGATGTTGGGCATAGGGATAGATAACCGTGATCAAAGCTGATGAAGTCATAGCCCTTAGAGAAGAGAAGATGAAACGGCTCTTGGCGCTGAAGAAATGCGATTACTTTGTCGGCAAGGCTGCATATGAAGCAGCGTGGGATCCTTTCAGCTTCTCATTTTTTGGCACGCTGCGCGACGCTGCTGATGCTATACCGGCCAGCTTTGAAGGATTGGATTCTGACCCAGGAGTTAAGGTTCAGGATCGACGCCTCCCGCCATATGTGCGGTCGCAGTTGTTCATTGCTTTAGTATCAGAGATCGAAGATTTCTTAAAAACATTAGTGACAAAGGTTCTTATAGAGTATCCTGGCAAGGTCGGACACGAAACTGTTATGATTGACGAACTAGTGCGACTTGGATACGACGGCGCAATACGCTACGCTGCAGAGAAGAAATTAAACGAAATTCTCTATCTAACCCCCAAGAAATACGGAGAGAGGATCTGCGGTTTCCTATCCATGTCATATGAAGCATTTAGAACAACATGGATACCATTCGTAGAGATGAAAGCACGGCGAGACGTTGGAGTGCACAACGGCTGGAGAAAGAACGACATATATGTGCACAGAGTAACAGAGGTGGAGGGACTTGTCGCGGAATCAGAGTTCCTCGGTATTAGCAACAAATACTTTGAGTTAGCACTAGAAGCTGGGGCACAGCTGATAAACTTCGTTTCAGAGCATTGCATTAACAAGTTTTGTAATGTTGTCACGGGATAGATTGGTGTCCAACAGGGCAATCCACCGGACATCTTACAGCCGCCGCTGATTTCTTCGTTGGGCGTCAGTAATGGGAAAGGAGTACATCGTGCTTCGAAACACGATTCTTATTATCCTTAGTATTCTAGTTAGCTCGCTGCCAGCATTGCTCGCTGCAGAGGCGAACTCCCCGATTCTTCGTACTTCACAATTTGATCAGCAATGGCTTGATACTGTGGTATCAATCGAACGACTGATGCAAGGTACAAAAGAAGTCCCGGTCGGTACTGGTTTCATCGTATCGACTGCCCGTAATCACTTACTCCTTGTCACTGCAAAGCACGTCATTCAAGACGAAAAAGGCAAGCTTTTGAGTAACCTCGCCTATCGCCTAAACCAAGTTGGCGGTACTAGCCAATTGCTGAAAGATGTCGATCTCGTCGAATCCGGTATAGGCACTTGGTTCGAGGCGCCCCAACACGATTTTGCAGTCCGCTTCGTGCCTGTTGTGCAGGGCGCGTCAGTAAAGTCGATTCCTCTTGACCGCTTCATAGAACAAACACAGGTCGAGGCAGGGACTACACTGGCAGCGCTTGGCTTCCCGTTGGGACTACGCTCTGTCGATCATGCATTGCCTATCGCTCGTCGGGGGATGATCGGCCGTGCTGACTTCGATTCACTTCTTGCAGACCTCTTTGTCTTTCCTGGAAACAGCGGGGGGCCTGTGCTGTACGTACCTGCATATAAGACCGGGGGAATCTCCTTTGGCGAGGGGGTCGTGCATAAGGAGATGCTCGTCGGCATTGTTTTGTCGTACATCCCCTACCGTGAGGTTGCGATAAGCGAGCAAACTAAGCATCCCAGGGTCGTGTTTGAAGAGAATTCGGGCTTGGCAAATCTGGCACCAGCATGGGTCTTGAAACAGTTCATCTCGACGGGATCTGTCGACTCGTTCGATCAGCAATTCGGCGCACCGAAGTAGATCCCTGCCCAACGATGGCTTGCAGTCGGACACGCAACAACGCTTAAAGCCCGTGGATGCTTTATGTGGGAGTATTGCAGGTGTGTTATATAGAAACCACATATCACCTTACCTGAAGGCTACAAGAAGTCTAATAGCTTGCAATTACGAGGATTATGCTGGTTTAGGTTTCAGATTGTTATACCGTTATTTAGCATTCAATAATTGTTATGAAGAAACTATATAAACATTGTTCGGCAGACCAAACATGACCAGCGTACTGGAAGAACTTCTGGCACATCGACCTGATGGCGAGGATCCCAAGGCATTCATCAAAACCGCCCGCGGTTGTCGGGCAATGTTCACGCGGGAGAAACTGCAAGAACTGCTGCACGAGATCAAAGCGAGACTCGGGTCCGAACAGCTCAAGGCGTACGAAAGTACATGCGTCGCCAAGTCCGCGCCCGAGCGGTGGATGAGGTTCTTGGCGATCCTGGACGAGACGGGGCTCGAAAGTACCGGGCCGACCCTGCTTCCGGCAGGCAGCCTGGACCTGCAGCTCGATTGGTACTCGCGCTACATCCACCACGCCAATGACTGTTGGTTCCAGGCCCGTGACTGCTTCCGCGTCGAGCGGTACGCGTTCTCTGCGTTCTTCTCGATACTCACCTTGGAGGAGACCGGGAAGCTGTCTACGCTCTGGATTGAGCTTCTGAACTATGATGCTCCCCGCGGTCCGATACCTACCCGCAAGGATCCTCGCTACCACCACAAAAAAAAGTATATCATGGCAGCCTGCCAAGGTGCCTTGGTAAACAGCCGCCTCGATCATCTCCTTGGAATCCCAGACCTGAAGGAGTATCTCGCCAAAGCCGAGTCGGGAGACCTAGAGAAGCTTCGGCAGGGTTGTCTCTACACCGGAGTCGGGACAGGCGAGTTTCCCAGCGATGAAGTAACTCGCACAGTTGCACGAGACCTGTGTGTGTTCGCTGGCGAGGTGATGGCTGATGTGTTGGGCAATTTTCCGTGGGAATGGAAACGAATGTCGTCTGATGTTGCGGAATTCGAGCAGAGCATCGGGTTCGCGGCTGCCGAACAAGACGATGAAGCTGTCGATCCGGCCGTAGGGCCATCGGTGTAGAATCGAGGCAGCAACTCGGCGACCGGACCGCAGCTTATCGGTGCGGCGTTATCCTGAAGCATGCTAACTGAAAGGGAGGGACTCTATGTCTTTCAATACGATAGGTGATGCACTTAAAAGCAAATCTCGTGAAGTCAGTCCGGCTTTTAGTGAAGTTGCCATCTTCAAACACCTCATCAAAGAAAGGGTCCACCCGCTCGACCTAATCCGTGAGTTGCTTTCAAATGCAGGTGCCGAGCAGGTCAGCTCCCGAAAAATAGAGATAAGCTACACGCAGGATAAAGACGGCCACATATTCGAGATAGCGGACGATGGCTGTGGTATGAACTTCACTGGCAATACCGATCTGCCCGGTCGCTTAGATAGATTCATCGGCTTGGGACTATCGGGTATCATTGGCCTCCAGTCAGACGAGTTTTCTTGGAAGGGCCTCGGCTCAAAACTCTCCTACCAGTCACGCCGAGTGGAAATTGAAACATGTGCTGGAGCCCCCCACCAGATGTATGACGTCAGGGTTAACGAGCCGTGGGAGTCGTTGAATAATAACCAAGTGCCCCGACCACGGATAAGCGAGTATCCCCCCCAGGTTTGTGGGACAAAGATAAGGGTCATTGGCCACCCACCGCACAGAAAAGAAGAGCCTTTTACGTTTGAACAAATAAGAACCTATCTTCTGCACAGAACATTCGCCGGTTTTACCACAAAGCGAAAGCACGAACCAGAGATATGGCTTTCCGTTCTGGGCCGTACCGATCTCATTCCGTTCGGTTTTCCCGAGTTCAAGTCGATTGACTTCGACGCATTCGAAAATGAGGGACTAAAACTTGATGAATCCACGCAAACTCTATTCATAAACGTGATTCCGAAGAGTTCAAAAGCCATGCGCGTTAGACTTAAAGGCTTTGTTACATGGGATGCAGACCGCTACGAGCTATCCACGAAGAATCTGAATACCGGACTTATTCTTTCCGTCAAAGGCATCCCGTACTTTACGGTAAATATGGAGGAGTATGGCGCTACTTCAATCCGCACGGCCCGTCCCGGTGAAGGCAAAACTTGCCTTGTTGTAGAGTGCGACGGGATACAAGATGAGATGAACATATCCCGAAGTGCCCTTGTTGACTCACCCAAGACACTCGAACTCAAAAAGATCGTAAGAGAACTTTTCCAACAAGTTGAATCATCCGACGTGTACCTTGCTTTTAGGCGACTTCCAGAGCGTGAAAAGGTGGAAAAGCAGGGAGGTGTTCTTGCTGAAGAAAAACGAAAGATAGAGCAACCGGACCAGAACTGGGTGGTTTTCGAAAAGGCTTCTAATGAGTATGTCCTCCTCATTCGCGAACCCCAAAACGAATCAGAGGTCAATGCCTTAATATGGAAGCTGGAAGCGCTTGGCGCTCTTCCATTCGAGACCTTCAACACGTTGGCGTACATCGGCGCAGCCAAAGGGCCAGACCTTCTCGCCAACTTCCAGGAAGACAAAGCGAGTGAGCCATTCCGGTCAACCATTATTGAAATAGAAAACAATTTCTACAACTACAAGACGCATGGTCATACACCGTCTCAGTATCCAAAGGTCCTCTGCTGGGATGTACCAGCAAGTGGTAGGAAAGCAAAAATAAACAAGACCCAAAAGCCATATAAGTTTACCCTGAGCACTGATGAATATCAGGTTCATATCTATGCAATAAAGTACATGGAGGGCGTCAAAGTGCTTTCCAGAGCCGATCTTGACAAGAAGGGAATAAGGATTTGAAGACGGCACAACAAGGCGTTCAACCCGATCGTGGTCCTGGCAGGCCACTCCGGGTTAGCTCTGCGTTCGGCTGTTTAACGGGTTAGTATCCAGGAGGCATGATTAATAATGCAACGGTGCTCCTATGAGTGAAGAATATCCACACGAAGCTCATGCTGTCGTGAATACACTGGCCGATTTGTATCGTCATCAGGGTGATAGCCATATGGTTACACTGCTCGAGTCAGCAATCCCTGAAATTCAGTTTGACAATTATGACGATTGGAATGGCGGCCGATGTTACTACTCGCTGCATCTGATGATTCCCCGGAAAGTCTTCGCTAAAATAGAAGACCGTATCGAAGCGTTACAGAAAACGATCGGCTCAAAGCTTTTAACTGTATTCAAGAAGACGGACCCTCATTTTCTCACCAGCGTCGTGATTTCCCCTCAAATTGTTAGTTATGCCGCGAAAAGTGATGTGCCGCCACCAACTGACGCTGTCAAAAGGATCTGGGGTGCCGGACGGCTACGCGTCTTCTTGAGCCACGTGTCCAGCCACAAGCGGGAGGTAGCAAGGCTGAAGGAATGCTTGCGGATTTACGGAATCTCAGCGTTTGTTGCCCATGAGGACATCAAACCAACTCGTGAATGGCAACGTGAAATCGAAACGGCCCTGAATACAATGCATATTCTCGCAGCCATTCTCACGCCCGACTTCAAAAACAGCTTGTGGACTGATCAGGAAGTTGGCTATGCAATTGGTCGTGGCATCAAAACGATCCCGATAAGGACGGGCGCACTTCCACACGGATTGCTCGGCACGCAGCAGGCGTTACGCGGAGACCTCGCTGAACCGTCAATTCTAGCGCGCGACCTTGTGAAGCTTGTCCTCGAAGATGGAGACCTGCAGCCGCGAATGCAGGAGGCACTCATTTCGGCGCTGGCTGAGTCCTCCGGCTGGGCAGATTCGAAGTCTGTTGTCGCACAGTTGGAGACGTGTAGACATTTTACCAGCGACCAATTGCAGGCAATTTCGCGATCACTAAGAGACAATTCTCAGGTCAGGGACGCATTTGGTGTGCCTGCCAAGTTGAAGGCATTGATTTCAAAACACAGCCCTCAGGAAGAAAAAGATGAAGTGCCATTCTAAATAATCCAACGTGAAGCCAACAAAGAGCTGAAGGCGACACGGTAAACTATGGGTTTGGCATCGACGTTAGCCCATAAGGAGAACAGGCAGGTGAAACTTCAACAAAATTCGTCAGAGTTCGGACCGCTCTTCTCTAGTGACCAAGACCGGCACTGCAACACTTGCCTTAACTGGACTCACGACGCACTTGAGCTATACACCCTAGGTTATAAGGAAGCCGCTGACAGCCTGGTTTCCAAAATCGTGGTAGGTGGCAGATACCAGGATATCCTTGTTTTCCCGATTTGCTTCCTCTATCGCCAGTATATCGAATTGCGGTTAAAGGAAATCATCCGCTCAGGCAGGCGGCTCCTTGATGAGCCAAGTGATTTTCCCAAACACCACAAGATCAAATATCTCTGGGATCTGGTGGGCAAAATTCTGAATAAGGTCTTTGCAGACGATTCGGAACCACCCGATCTTAGTCTCGCAGCCCACGTTGTAGCAGAGTTCTCAAAGCTCGATCCTGATTCATTCGCCTTCCGCTACCCAATCGACAAGTCAGGCGAGAATTCGCTTCAAGGCATTTCGCACATCAATCTGCGCAGGGTAGCGGATTTCGTTGGATCATTTTCAAAAAGCATGGAAGGTGCAAGCACGGCAATCTCTGTTTACCTAGAAAACAAAATGGAGATGTTGGCTGAATTCCGAGAATGAAAACGCCAACTAGCGCCTGCATAAGAAGCGCTCGTGGATTCGCGGCCTGTGAGCCGTTCCGCTAGACACAACAAGATAAAGACTGTCTCATCCCCCAACACCTCCATGCTTTATATCCAGCAGATCCCCCTTTAAAACTCCAGCCATTTTTTTAGCAGCACCTTGCGCTCAGCCCTTGATTTGACCACCTTCTCCTTTACTCATAGGCCCCTGTGTGGTAAATGACCTACGGCAGCTTGACTAATTGCCTGAGAAGGATTGGGAGCAGTTGCAGGGGTATCATAGGTATGGAGGTGCTTAACCAAGGAATAGTGCAATATGGACTGGAAAGTTTATTTGTACGATGTGCTGACAATTCCTTGTACTGCGGGATTACCAATGACATCTCCGGCCGCAATAAGAAGCACAATGCAGGGAAAGGAGCGAAATACACAAAGTCACGCCTGCCGGTTAAGCTAATGGCAGTCAGTAAAGGGTTATCGAAGAGAAATGCTCTCAGGCTTGAGCGATACACTAAACGGCAGCCGGCCAGGGAGAAGGTATCCGCGATAAAATGCAGGGCATAAGACCTTCTTCTTTACCCTCAGACAGTTCTGTGCTATAAAGCCATAAATCCGAATCACCATAGATAAAAGAGGGGAATGTGCTGGTCTTTAGTTTAATGGGGAAACTAAAGTAGCTGTTCAGGAGAGAGCTTATCTCTTCGGGCAGCTTTTTGTTCTTTCTTCTGTATAGATCCATGCTTATTTTTTTTGCCCTTGTCCTGGCTTACAGTCCCCGGGATACAACATTGAACTTTTGACACAACGGTTATGATCCATCATGAGACTTGAAGACCTTCAAGCAAATGCAGCTGTGCGCGGTATCCTGCCCGACGCTCTTGTTACAGTCGTCAGTGTACAGTGGTTCGGCTCAGAAGCGCTTGAGCTTACTTATAAGACGCCTACAGGCAAGGTGGCCAACGAACTACTCTATCGCCACGATGAGCCGCGCCTTGAGCTGGTCGAACATGGCCGCCCATGGAGTTTTGACGGCGATGGGGCGCTTTTCCGTCTCGTTTCGGAGGCATTGCGTATTCGCCTTGCCCATTTATACGACCCCGTGCTCGCGGTACACACTTCTATTGTCGAACCATTGCCACACCAGATCACTGCGGTTTACGAGGCCATGTTGCCGCGCCATCCGCTTCGTTTTCTGCTTGCAGACGACCCTGGTGCCGGCAAAACCATTATGGCAGGCCTTTTCATTAAGGAACTGATTGCTCGTGGTGATTTGCAGCGTTGCCTAATTGTCTGCCCCGGGAGTCTTGCCGAACAGTGGCAGGATGAGATGTACCGCCGCTTCCACCTTCCTTTTGACATTCTCACCAATGATAAGCTGGAAGCCGCACGCACTGGAAACTGGTTCCTTGAGACGAATCTTGCTATTGCCCGGCTGGATAAGCTGTCCCGCAATGAAGACGTACAGCTGAAGCTCCAAGCCCCTGATTGCCGCTGGGACCTTGTAGTCTGCGATGAGGCGCACAAAATGTCTGCCACGTTCTTTGGTGGCGAGATCAATTACACCAAGCGCTACCGGCTCGGTCAGCTGCTTTCGACCCTTACTAGGCACTTCCTGTTGATGACCGCAACCCCTCACAATGGCAAGGAAGAGGATTTTCAGCTCTTCATGGCGCTTCTGGACGGCGACCGCTTTGAGGGCCGCTTTCGTGATGGGGTCCATGTGGCTGATGTGTCAGACATGATGCGTCGGATGGTAAAGGAAGGCCTGCTAAAGTTCGACGGCACACCGCTCTTTCCAGAGCGCATTGCCTACACTGTACCCTACAAGCTCTCCGAGGCAGAAGCCCATCTCTACAAAGAAGTCACCGACTATGTGCGAGAGGAGTTCAACCGGGCCGATGCGCTTGAAAATGATAAACGCGCCGGAACCGTTGGCTTCGCACTCACCATCCTGCAAAGGCGGCTGGCTTCCTCACCGGAGGCGATCTATCAATCTCTGCGACGCCGGCGAGAGCGACTGGAAAGCAGGCTGCGCGAGTTGGAAATACTCCAGCGGGGAGTAACGGCTGTTCCGGATACAACGCCGCCCTTTAAAACTTTGGACACCGATGATATAGAGGACCTTGATGATGCTCCGGATAATGAAGTAGAGGAAGCAGAAGAAGAAATTCTTGATCTGGCTACGGCAGCGCGAACGATAGCCGAGTTAAAGGCAGAAATTGAGACGCTTCAAAAACTGGAGTCCCTTGCGCTTGAAGTCCGTCGGAGCGGAACTGACACCAAATGGCGTGAACTGGCAAGTCTCCTTGGGGAAATCTTTACTACTGCTTCCTTGATTAACCACATATCAGAGCCGGGATCCTCATATGTTAGCAGAGAGATACCACCGCCCACACCTTCTCCGAACCAGAAACTTGTCATTTTCACCGAACATCGCGACACACTGAATTACCTTGAGAACCGTATCTCCACATTGCTTGGCCGTAAGCAAGCCGTAATAATAATACATGGAGGACTGGGCCGTGAGGAGCGATTGAAGGCGCAGGAGTCGTTCAGACATGATCCCGAGGTTCAGGTGCTGCTTGCCACGGACGCTGCGGGTGAAGGCATTAACCTTCAACGGGCGCATCTAATGGTAAACTATGACCTTCCATGGAACCCAAACCGGCTCGAACAGCGTTTTGGCCGTATCCACCGCATTGGCCAGACCGAGGTTTGCCACCTCTGGAACTTAATTGCCGAGGAAACCCGCGAAGGGGATGTGTATCGCAAATTGCTGGAAAAAATAGAGCAGGCCCGCCAGGCGCTCGGCGGCCAGGTATTTGACGTCCTCGGCAAGCTGCAATTTGAGGGGCGGGCCCTGCGTGATCTGCTCATTGAAGCCATTCGTTATGGTGATCAGCCGGAAGTGCGAGCCCGCTTAACGACAGTACTGGAGAAAGCGCTCGACCACAGCCAGCTGCAAAGTCTTCTGGAAGAACGGGCACTCGTCCATGACGCTATGGATGCAAGTCGTGTCTACCGCATTCGCGAGGACATGGAGCGAGCCGAAGCACGTCGTCTGCAGCCGCATTATATTGAATCTTATTTTCTTGAAGCCTTCCAGCGCCTCGGCGGATCATGCCGACAGCGCGAGCCCCGCCGCTACGAAGTGACCCACGTTCCCGCTCCAGTGCGAAATCGTGATCGTCTGATCGGCATTGGGGAACCCGTCTTGCCCCGCTACGAACGCATCGCCTTCGAGAAATCTCTGGTTGCTCCCCAGGGCCAGCCATTGGCTGCGTTCATCTGTCCGGGCCATCCGCTGCTTGACGCAGTCACCGATCTCACTCTTGAGCGTCAACGGGACTTACTGAAGCGTGGAACGGTTCTGGTAGACGAGCGCGATATGGGCGCCCAGCCCCGTGTGCTCTTCTACCTCGATCATGCAATTCAGGATACCGGTGTTACGATTTCAGGCGAGCGCCGCGTTATCTCCAAACGAATGCTGTATATAGAACTGGCCGCTGATGGGACCATGCGTCATGTGCACTATGCTCCTTATCTGGACTACCGGCCGTTGAAAGGGAATGAACCGAACATTGAAGAAATTATTGCCCGTTCTGAATGTGCATGGATAAATCACGCACTGGAACAGAAGGCGCTGGGCTACGCGGTGGAACACGTGGTTCCGGAACACCTGAAAGAGGTTCGTGACCATAATCTCGCACTAATCGCCAAGACCGAAGCGGCAGTAAAAGATCGGCTCACCAAAGAAATCACCTACTGGGACCATCGCGCCGAGCAGCTTAAACTACAGGAACAGGCAGGAAAGATGGGGGCCCGGCTTAACTCGGGCGAGGCCCGCAAACGAGCCGATAACCTGCAGGCACGACTGCAAAAGCGTCTGGAGGAACTGAAAATTGAAGCGCAGATCTCTCCTCTGCCGCCCGTGGTTCTTGGCGGTATGCTGGTGGTGCCGATTGGTCTGCTTTCTGCCATGGGGGGCCACACTACAGTGGAACCCTCAACACCGGGTGATACACAGGCAGCGGCCACCCGTGCCCGTGCCATTGTGATGGAGATCGAACGTAATCTTGGGTTTGAGCCGACCGACCGCGAGTTCGAGAAGCTTGGCTATGACATCGAAAGTCGTGTTCCCGGCACCGGCAAGCTGAGATTCATTGAGGTAAAGGGGCGCGTATCCGGCGCAGCTACAATTACGGTTACCCGCAACGAAATACTTTACTCACTCAACAAACCCGATGACTTCATCCTCGCCATCGTGGAGTTCATCGACGGCGACTCACACCGTGTCCACTACGTTCGCCAGCCCTTTCAGCGCGAACCGGACTTCGGTGTAACGAGCGTCAACTACGGCTTCACTGAGCTGCTGGCGCGAGCGGAGATGCCACGATGACCGCGAAGCTCTGCGTTTTTGTCAGTTCGGTCCAAAAGGAACTTGAAGACGAGCGCCTTATCGTCCAGAATTTAGTCAACACCGACGCTTTCCTGTCAGCTCACTGCACGCCCGTACTGTACGAGTTGGAACCGGCATCTCCTGACAAGGCACTGGAGGGCTGTCTACAATCGCTCGACGGTTGTCAGGTTTATTTACTCATAGCAGGTATCGAATACGGCACACTGGTGGGTGGTCTATCGATCACCCACACCGAGTACCGACGTGCAAAGGAAAAAGCACTGCCCATACTGGCGTTCATCAAAGGCGAACGGAGCGTAAGAAGAGAAAAAGGAACGCTGGAGCTTCTGGATGAAATTGACGCCGACGGATTCAAGTACAAGCGTTTCGGCAACGTCATCGAACTCCAGAAGGAAGTCCGCGCTGCCCTGGTAAAGCTGCTTGCAGACCGATTTGGCATCGCCCCGTCCAGTGACGAGGACAAGATCGCCCTACAGACCATCGAGGCTACGTCTTCGTTCGAGTCGCAGCCGCTTGCTCGTCTCCGTTGGCAGGATCTTGACCACGAGGTGCTTCGCAGATTGATTGCTGCATCCGAGAAACGAGACACGGGAAGTCTTGAGGCGTCTGATCTCTTATCCGGTGCCTCAGCGCGCGGCCTTGTCTGGCGTGACCAGGGCACAGGCGATACCTATGCCACGGCTGCCGGCATCGTTCTCCTTGCCAGTGATCCTTCGATGGTATTTCCCCAGTGCCGCATTCTTGCCGATGCCTACCGGAGTACGGAGCCAGACGGCGATCCGCGGGACCACGAGGACATCCGTGCGCCGATGCCGACCGCAATTGAGCGTGCTATCGACTTTATTGACCGAAATACCCGCCACCCGATGCGCATCGTTGGCCTCAACCGCGTGCGCCTCGACGAATACCCGGTTGATGGTCTGCGCGAGGCACTGGTCAATGCAGTGGCACACCGCCAGTACGAGGACGCCGGCAGAAAGATCATACTCGAAATCTTCGCTGACCGCGTCGTCATTTTGAGCCCCGGCCTTCCCCCTCGACCGATCACGCTCGCTAACTTGCGCAAAGGAAAGTATCGCCCTTGTTCGCGCAACCCTGTTCTGGCCCAGTGTCTGTCATACTTTCACCGAATAGAGGAACGCGGCAGCGGTTTCCGCAGGATGCGCGACCAGATGCTCAACCATGGGCTCGATGAGCCGCTTCTTGGCACAGACACGGGCTACTTCCAGATTACCTTTCTGGGGCCGGGCGATAACATCGAACGCCTGCGGGTGCCCGAGAAGCGGCTTCTAATCACCCCGGCGGTGGAGGCGCAGTTGAACGAGCGACAGAAGAGCATCCTCGCACATGTCCTGGAAGCTGGGAACGTTACCAGCGGCTGGTGCTTGAAGGAGTTCGGGGTCGTTTACAACACGGCCTATCGTGATCTGGACGGACTGGTTCGGCTGGGATTACTGCAACAGGAGGGAAGCGGACGCGGAACACATTACACGCTTCAGGTACCCAACCAATGATCTATTGATTTTCTATCGACAAAGACGCGAGAATTATCGCCGGACAGAGGGGCTTTCCGACGGGCGAATCTATCGACAATCTATCGACAAAACCCAAGAATCTATCGATGGAGAAGAAACCAATGCCCCAGAATAATCAGACAATATTGCGACTGCACGCGGTGATCTTCCGATACAGTTTCTGTCCAGCCTTGTCGGAATCGTCAGGTTTTCGTCTGGAGCCATAAGGGAAGAGCATGAATTATAAGAAAAAACTTATCGAAGTCGCTCTGCCGCTGGAGGCGATCAACAAGGCCAGCGCGAGGGAAAAGTCCATCCGCCACGGGCATCCGAGCACCCTGCATTTGTGGTGGGCACGGCGGCCGTTGGCAGCAGCGCGCGCGGTGATCTTCGCGCAGATGGTGGACGACCCCTCGGCCCATCCAGACATATTTAAAACTGAGAAGGCACAGGAGAAGGAACGCCAGCGGTTATTCCAAATCATCGAGGACCTGGTGCTGTGGGAGAATACCTCCAATGAGAAGGTGCTGCAGCAGGCTCGCGACGAAATCTGGCAGAGTTGGCGATATACCTGTGCGGAAAACGCCGACCACCCGTGCGCCAGGGAGCTGTTTGATCGTCACAAGCTGCCCGCCTTTCACGACCCCTTTGCCGGCGGCGGAGCCTTGCCTCTGGAGGCACAGCGGCTCGGGCTGGAAAGCTATGCCAGTGATCTGAACCCGGTTGCGGTGTTGATTAACAAGGCAATGATTGAAATCCCGCCCAAATTTGCAGGTAAACCGCCGGTAAACCCCGAGGCCCGGAGGAACAAAGAACTGATTAAGAAGACATGGCAAGGAGCACAGGGGCTCGCTGAAGACGTCCGCTACTACGGCCAGTGGATGCGCGACGAGGCCGAGAAGCGCATCGGCCACCTCTACCCCAAGGTCGAGGTGATAACCGAGATGGCCAAGGACCGCCCTGACCTTAAACCCTACATCGGCAAGAAACTCACTGTGATCGCCTGGCTCTGGGCACGCACAGTGAAGAGCCCCAACCCCGCATTTGCGGGCGTTGACGTACCGCTCGCATCGACCTTCATGCTCTCCACCAAGGCTGGCAGGGAGGCGTATGTCGAGCCGGTAATCGAAGGCGGTAGTTACCATTTCACTGTGAAAGTAGGCAAGCCGAAGGATGCGGAAGGCACAAAGAATGGCACCAAGCTCGCGCGCGGTGCGAACTTCAAGTGTCTGATGTCGGGCGCGCCGATGGCAGGCGACTACATTAAGGCTGAGGGCATGGACGGGCGCATGGGCGCGCGGCTGATGGCAATCGTCGCCGAGGGCGAGCGCGGACGGGTTTATCTTGCACCGACGCCGGAGCACGAGGGGGCGGCGCATAAGGCGAAGCCGGAGTGGAAGCCCGAAGTCACAATCTCCGGCAGCACGCAGTATTTGGGCTGCAAGCCCTACGGGATGGAACGGTTCGATCAACTGTTCACCGATCGGCAACTCCAAGCGCTGAAGACCTTCTCGGAACTGGTTAGCGAGGCGATGGCATGTGTGTCTCGCGACGCGCTTGCAGCCGGCCTGCCTGATCACAAGAAGCCCCTGCGCGAGGGCGGTACCGGCGCAACCACCTATGCCGAAGCGGTGGGGGTATACTTGGGAATCGCGCTCAGCCGTCTTGCTGACATGTGCAACGCTCTCTGCGGATGGGAGATCACGAAGACACAGGTGCGGCATCTTTTTACGCGCCAGGCACTGCCGATGATGTGGGACTTTGCCGAAAACAATGTGTTTGGTGAAGCCGCGGGCGCTTACACGGTGAGCCTCGGCAACATGGCGAAGGCGCTTGACCAGATGCCTGTGTTTGGAATCGGCGCTGTGCACCAAGACGATGCGCAAACTCAGTCCGTCAGTGCCGGCAAGCTCGTCTCCACAGACCCGCCGTACTATGACAACGTCCCCTACGCCGACCTTTCCGACTTTTTCTACATCTGGCTGCGTCTTTCACTGAGGCCAGTATTACCAGACCTTTTCGCGACGCTTGCAGTGCCCAAAACCGAGGAGCTCGTTGCCTTTGCATATCGCCATGAAGCTGGCAAGGCGGGTGCCGAAGCCTTCTTCCTCAACGGCATGACGCAGGCGATGCAACGCTTAGCCGAGCAGGCACATCCCGCCTTCCCGGTGACCATCTTCTATGCCTTCAAGCAGGCCGAGAGTGAAACCGACTCAGGTACTTCTAGCACTGGCTGGGAGACCTTCCTTGACTCCGTGATCCGGGCGGGGTTTGCAACTAGTGGCACGTGGCCGATGCGCACGGAGCTTGCCAACCGCATGCGAGGCATGGACTCCAACGCCCTCGCATCAAGCATCGTTTTGGTCTGCAGGAAGCGTACTACTGACGCGCCCACCGCCACGCGCCGCGAGTTCGTCACCGCGCTCAAGGCCGAGCTGCCACAGGCGCTGGCCCATTTGCAGCGCGACAACATCGCACCGGTAGATCTGGCACAGGCGGCCATCGGCCCAGGCATGGCGGTCTACACTCGCTACGGCAAAGTGCTCGACGCCGAGGGTAACCCGCTCTCGGTGCGCGAGGCGCTCGCTCTTATCAATCAAACTCTTGACGAGGCGCTGGCCGAGCAAGAGGGCGACTTCGACGCCGACAGCCGTTGGGCGCTGGCGTGGTTCGAGCAGTCGGGCTTCGCTGAGGGCGAATACGGTGTGGCTGAGGTGCTTTCAAAAGCCAAGGCAACTAGTATCGACAGCATGAAGCGAGATGGCATCCTCACCTCCAAAGGGGGTAAAGTTCGTCTTCTTCGTCCCGATGAATTGCCCACCAGCTGGGACCCAGCTAAAGACACGCGGCTCACAGCGTGGGATATGGTACACCACCTGATCCGTGCCTTAGAATCAGGGGGCGAAGGTGCGGCAGCAGCACTCGTCGTTAAGCTGGGAACAAAAGCCGAGATTGCCCGTGAACTGGCATACCGTCTCTACACGATATGCGAGCGGAAAAAACGTGCCGCGGAGGCACTTTCCTATAACGGCCTCGTGCAAAGCTGGTCCGAGATTACTCGCCTCGCCCGCGATGGTGGGAAACCACGTGAAGTCCAGCCCGGACTATTCGACAACCAGGACAAGGAGTAACCAATGGCAGTTACCAACCATGAACGTGTCGGCAAGGCGCTCGACTTGCTCAAGGACGGGTTGCGCCCTTTCCTCGAACGCGAGATGAAAGCTCAATACCAGCAGACCTGGTTTGAGGAGTTTCGTCAGGCTTTGCCTCCCCAGCAAATGAGCTTCTTCCCCGACGAGGCGGCGGCTCGTTGGGATGCAGCGGCTGTTCTTTCCGCAATCTGGAGCCGGTGGAACGAGGTTTTCCGTAGGACGCTTGGACAAGCAGAGCGAACGCTGGTAAGTGAACTGCGGGAAGCTCGTAACAAGTGGGCGCATCAGAACCCTTTTTCGACCGATGATGCCTACCGGATTCTTGACTCCGCTGGGCGCCTGCTCACAGCCGTCTCTGCCTCACAGGCAGACGAGATTGAGAAAATGAAGATGGAGCTTCTGCGCATACGGTTTGATGAGCAGGTAAGGGGTGAAAAACGCAAGAGTGCCGGCACAGCCATTGAAAGCGCTGCGGCAAGCACACTGAAACCATGGCGCGAGGTAGTTACCCCTCACAAGGATGTAGCAAGTGGCCGTTACCAGCAGGCCGAGTTTGCCGCTGATCTGTGGCAGGTTAATTTGGGAGAAGGATCGGACGAATACCGCGATCCGGTCGAGTTCTTTCGTCGCACCTACCTCACCGAAAGTCTGAGGTCGATGCTGGCAGGGGCAGTGCGGCGACTTGCTGGCCAGGGTGGCGACCCCGTAGTGCAACTCCAGACGAATTTTGGCGGCGGGAAGACCCACTCAATGCTTGCGCTTTATCACCTGTTCTCCGGCATTGCGCCCACAGAGCTGGCTGGAATTGATGCAGTCATGCAGGATGTTGGCAGTACAAAGCTGCCGACTGCCAGGCGCGTGGTTCTGGTGGGTAATAAAATATCCCCCGGCAACCCCGTTACCAAGCCCGACGGCACAGTAGTTCACACACTGTGGGGGGAGCTTGCCTGGCAGCTTGGAGGCAAAAAGGCTTTTGCCCGGGTTAAGGCTGACGACGAGAAAGCCACCAGCCCTGGCGATATACTGCGCGAGCTGTTCAAGGAGTATGGACCGTGTCTGGTATTGATTGACGAGTGGGTTGCCTATGCGCGGCAGCTCCATGACCAGAGTGATCTGCCTGCGGGCAGTTTTGAGACGCAGTTTACCTTTGCTCAGGTGCTCACAGAGTCGGCGAAGCTGGCAAATAACTGCCTTTTGGTCATCAGTCTTCCGGCATCAGACACTGCAGGCTCACCACACGTCCAGGCCGATGATGTTGAAGTGGGTGGCCAACGCGGGCGCGAGGCGCTTGACCGGCTGCGCAACGTCATAGGGCGGGTGGAGTCCTCATGGCGGCCTGCCAGTGCTGAAGAGGGGTTTGAAATAGTGCGGCGGCGGCTATTCGAACCATTAACCAACCCGGCACACTTTAAGGACCGCGACGTCGTAGCGCGTGCCTTTTCTGATCTTTACCGAACACAGCAAGCCGAGTTTCCGCCTGAATGCCGGGATGCTGACTATGAGAAACGAATAAAGGCAGCTTACCCGATCCACCCGGAGATATTTGACAGGCTTTATACCGATTGGTCCACGCTGGTAAAGTTTCAGCGTACCCGCGGTGTGCTGCGGCTTATGGCGGCAGTGATACACAGTCTGTGGGAAAAAGGGGACAAAAACCCGCTCATTCTGCCAGCGAATATTTCTATTGACGACTCCCGCGTGCAATTTGAGCTGACGCGCTACCTTTCCGACAACTGGGTCCCTGTGATCGAAAAGGATGTGGACGGACCAGGCTCTTTACCCTTGCGGATGGATGGTGAAGTGCCAAACCTTGGCAAGTTTGCAGCCTGCAGAAGGGTTGCACGCGCCATTTATATGGGTTCAGCGCCGCTTGCAAAGGCCGCCCATCGAGGAGTTGAGGACCGACGAGTAAAACTCGGCTGCGTGATGCCGGGCGAAACGTCTGCGGTATTCGGTGATGCGCTCAGGCGGCTTGCAGGAGCAGCAACATATCTGTATCAGGATGGGGCTCGCTTCTGGTATTCAACGCAGCCAACCGTCACCAAGCTTGCCGAGGACCGTGCTGAACAGTTGCTGCGCGAGCCGGATAAGGTTGTGCACGAGTTGGACGGTCGCTTACGCAAGGACCTGCGAAACACTGGTGACTTTAACCGTATTCATCCATTGCCTGAATCCAGCCAGGACGTTCCCGATGATTTGGACGCTCGGCTGGTCGTAATTGGCGTAGATTACCCGTACAGTAAGGAGCAGGGAAACGCGGCTGAGGCCTTCGCAAAAAAAATACTTGAATCTCGTGGTAATACCCCTCGTCTCTATCGCAACACGCTGGTTTTTCTCGCCGCAGACAAGACCAGGCTTCAGGACCTTGACGAGGCAGTACGCAAGTATCTTGCGTGGGAGTCAATCCTGGATGAAAAGGTTACACTTAATCTTGACCCCCAGCAGGTGAAGCAGGCTGAAACGCAAAAGATGACTGCTGATAGCGCTGTGACCGCTCGGCTGCCCGAGACTTACCAATGGCTTCTTGTACCAATGCAATCTTCGCCACAAGCAACCATAGAATGGCAAGCCATTCGGCTTTCCGGTCAGGATGCGCTTGTTGTACGAGTAAGTAAAAAACTGCGCAACGATGAACTGCTGGTCACCAGTTTCGCTGCTACACGACTACGCATGGAACTTGATAGGATTCCGCTCTGGCGCGGTGATCATGTAGCCATAAAACAGCTTGTCGAAGACTTCGCACGCTATCTTTACCTGCCGAGGCTTAGTGATTCATCAGTGTTTATTGGTGCAATTCGCGATGGGATAACCTTGATTACTTGGATGCAGGACTCCTTTGCTTTTGCCGACAGTTACGATGATAGTACTGGCCGGTACCGTGGATTGCGTGGTGGGCAGATCGTATCGATACCGGACATCGGTGCCCCGGGCCTGCTGGTGAAGAGCGATGTAGCCTGCAGGCAATTGGATGCAGAGAAAGCAAAAACAGCAGAGAATGGGGTGACGAAGAAGGGGGAAGGCACAACACCACCAGGGGGCGGGGCCGGCACTGGAGGAATTGATCCGGAACCTCGGAAGACCCAGCCGAAACGATTCTATGGCACTGTCACACTCGATTCAGCTCGCGTTGGTCGCGACGCCGGCCGCATTGCCGAAGAAGTGATATCACATCTTACCGGACTGATTGGATCAGAGGTGAATGTCACGCTTGAGATAGCTGCAGAAATCCCAGCGGGCGTTCCGGAAAACATTGTGCGTACCGTTACCGAGAACAGCCGGACATTGAAATTTACGAGTCATGGATTCGAGAAGGAGTAACGTGGCCGTAAAAAGGGGGGGGTGAATGGGTGCATAAGAATTAAGGAGCCAAGCAAGCGCAGGTAAGATGACGCAAGCTGCTGCTTGCGGCTACCCTCCCGAAGAAATGACCTTTCTGTCTCATGTCTCCTCCGTAAAAGCAAAAGCCACACTATGATATTCTCACCCACTATCGGAAAAGCCAAAGCCGCGTTGTGGGCCAAATTTACCGGGCCGACAGACAGCAAGGGTTATACGCTGTTCCTAAAGGATAACCTGGTGCCGGGTGTTAGCTTGGAACAATTCAAAGAAGACCTGCTTAAGGGAAATGGGAATGAATTGGAAGCTAAGTTCTGCGCCATCTATTCATCCTCTGCCTTGGCAATAAACTGTTTCGCCCGTTTCAAGGTGTCTCCGTATGAACTCGTGCTCCTGGGCCAGAGGGGTGCTGTCAACGTACAGTTTGAAAAACAGCTACGAATATTCTCCAGAGGGACAGCGGCAAATCTTGATGTGTGGGTGGAGCGAGAGGGAGATATTTTCGCAATCGAATCAAAACTTCTGGAATATTTCAAGCTAACGAAGCCCGTGTTTTCCAAATCCTACGAACGCCTCAAGCCTTCTTTTGCTGAACACTGCTGGTGGGACATATATAAGGAGGCAAAGAAGGGTACTGGGCAGCATTTGGACCGAGCGCAGCTGATCAAACACTACTTCGGCCTAAGAAAGTATCAGCACAGCGGATCAGCACCCTCAAAGCTCACCCTGCTTTACATTTTCTGGGAACCGCTGAACTGGCAGGAGATAGACGAGTGCACATGCCATAGGAAGGAAGTAGAGGCATTTGCGGTAGCTGTCTCACCCTCGGAGATTACATTCCGCTGGACTACTTACAACAACCTCTGGGAGGAATGGAGCACTGACCCGGCGCTTGCGCAGCATACACAAAATCTAAAAGCACGTTATGCGGTATGGCTGTGAAGCAATGGTCATGGTATTATCCCTGAGCACTATATTGCTGGTTCCAATACACCCTCTTTTGCATTCTTCACAAAGGAGTAATTATGAACACCTATACTAAGCCAGCACGGGTTCACATAGGGCAACTCTTTTTATTTCCCTATACTGCGCACGATGTGTGCAAGGGAATGGGGCTTAACTGGTCAACAACCGTACGATTGCATAGGGATGGCTTTTTGTCCTTCAACCCTGAAACGGCAGGAAACCTTGATAGTGCTAAAGTAGCGGAATTACAGTTTCTCGGTTCATTGGTTCTCGCCGGTTGTAATAAGGGGATGCTTCGACATTTACTCCGTTCCCTTACTAATCCGTATCAGTATCAGCTTGATTGCATGTACTTCGACTGGCTCTCGCAGCAATGGCTTTCATTGCCGCAAATAGAAGAGGCAGCGGAAGAGGAGGAGGATGACTCCTTTGAAAGCTGGGTTGATGGTCTATGAGGAGATAAATCTAGTAAAAAACTGTTTCTGTGCCATGCCGAGGAGCATTTTACCTGCCGAAATATGCCCATGATAAGGGCCGATTACAACCCCAATGCATTCTCTTTTCTTCCTCGAAATTACCCTTTCCGTCCCCATTACCACGGCAACTCGAATTGAGCTGATTTTTCCGGGCGATAATGAAAAAAACCCTGTCATTGAGCTGTTCTGAGAGCGGTGATTCCGGGGGGATGTCAATCACCCTTTCTCTCTCTGAAAGCCAAATTCGACATACTCTGAAAGCATGATAAAATCGGAGAAAAGTTTAACGGGGATTATGGCCTATGAGAATGACAGGGGTGAATTGCAATCTACATACACACGGTGCTCACACGGCCCTGAGGAAATTCCGAGAAGGGAAAATTGATTTTCGGACACAGCAGGGGCGATACCTCAAAGCAACACGAGCAAAATTTGTAGAAGACCTCGGCGGGCATCTCAGCATGGCGCAGGAGGTCATCCTCGATAGAATTATGGAAGAACTTTTATTTCTGTCTCTCATAGCACACGATGCTGAAACGAGGGGAAGCGATATTGTCATACAGGGCAAGTTGATTCCTTCGCTGGGCGAAAATTACATTGCCTTCACGAACTGTCTGGCCCGAAATGTCAGGCTGCTGTATGAACTGCAATCGAACAATAAAAACGCTTTTTTTAACTCGCCGAGGGAAGTCCACAGGCGGGCCATGATGCGAGAATGATAGTCAACACTGGGGGATAGGGTCGCTCCCGATAAGGCTGAGGACTCCTGCCAGCTTTCCCCCGTTTTAGATTGCAGGAGAAGCTACAGCAGGAGGTAGCTGATGAAAAATCAGCGTGAGGAAGGTATTGAAATCATCAAGCGTTCTATTCAAAGGTCGAAAAGCAATAAGCACGATGAACCACTTGATATAAATAACACAAGCCATGCCTTTCCTTCACCCATTAGTATAATCTTTGCAAAATACTCTCCAGCCTCCAAAAAGGTTAACCAGAAAAAGATATGCGAGCTACTGAATCTCTTTACCGATAAACTAGGCGTATGGACTGGTCAGCTACTTATTGTATTGTCACATGCATATCAAAATGGCACAATCTCAGCGTACTACGAAAACAGAGACGATAAGGTGGTAAACGAAATAGTAGATTCTTTTCTGGGTAATATTGATCCTGGTAAATTAGGGAAACAGATTCAATGCAAAGGAGAAGATTTTCAATTTAGAACCTGGTTAAAGAGCTATTGTAAAGAGGCTGCATTAAAAGAAACCAAGCGCTTTCGCAAAGATTACCAGCAGAAGTACAAGAAGAAGAACCGGGAAAACATAAGTGATACAGTTAAAAAGGCGCAAAACGGTTCAACTAATGCGCTTTGTAAATTGCTGGCATGGGATAAAACATGGCTTTATGAAGACTGGGTCAAAGAAAGGGTTCTGGTGGCTCAATCGGCAGACGATAAGAATTTTCTGAAACTAGTGAGCCAGAGCATAGCCAGAACGTCAAAGGTGCATGAACGTACGGCACACCCTCAATGGTTGCTAATATTTAAATTCCTAAGGGATAGCGGGATAAAACTTGATTCGATATTCGTCAAGGAAATAGTTGATTATCTTAGTATCCATGCTGACGATTTCCCGGAGCAGTTTAAAGACCTTCCTTATTTCCGCAAATTTTTAAGAAGGCACAACCTGACCTGAGCAGGGACACAAACTTTTCATTTCGTGTCCTCGGCATATGATTATTAATAATGTACCCTTCGAGTATTAGCATACTTGAAGGGTCTTCCTTTTTGGAGGTAACATCATGTCAAATAAACTAAGGATAACAAGAATTATGAAACATACCAGCCAGTATGTCCTAGCGTTAGCAAGCGGCGTAAGCCAGCCCCGCATCTCGCTGATTGAAAATGAACTATCACAACCGAGTCAGGAAGAAATGAAGAGAATATCAAAAGCGCTCGGAGTGAAAGCAGAAGAAATCTTCCCTGTGAGCGAGGTGAATCAGAATGATTGACCGCTGCAAGTTTATTCAATTCTGCCAAAAAGAACCTGAGAAGCTCAATTATGCTCTATGGGCTTCCTTTATTACCAACACACGCTCACTGGTTGGGGATAATAAGGTAGTAGAGATGTGCAGGCCTTTCCTGGGTCAGGATGATATAGCCGAGCTTCTTGAGCAGCGTAAAAGGCAAACCTCACATCGGTCCTGTGACTATATCAGAATAAACGGCTTCAAATGCCCCATATCGGGCTGTGGTGTCTGGCATCCTGATGAACTCGAATCGGTCAATGTATTCATTGAGCGTTACTCCTATACTAAACGAATCGTGAAAAAGATCGGCAACGAAACAGTTGCTTTCGATTTTTACTTATCAAATTTCATAATCATCCCGCAGGCGCGCCTAGTCTTACAGGAAACAGGTGAGGAATACCTTAGAGGCGATATCTATACCAGCAGACACCGGATTTATAAAAATTTCCTTTTTGTGCCCGATTCCTTCGACACAGCAACGAAGTTCAAGAGGGCCATGAAAGGGAAGCTGGATCTACAGTTCAAAGGGAAAGAGGATGAGATACAGGACATCAAGCGCATTTTAACAACATACAGGCCCCGTATGAAAATCGCTACCCGAGTGCTTGGCTTACACCAATTAAAGAACGATTGGCTTTTCATATGCAGCTCAGGGTGTATTGATAAGAAAGAGCAAAACAATAAGCTGGTTCTTTTGGATGAACAGGCACGCATACTTTGTAATATCATTAATGCCCAGCCTCTGAATGACAGGGAGCTGGAAAGAATTGCTGCTATTTTATTTAACTTCAACGTCCTCACTGTAACAGCTCCCATACTCGGCTGGTGTTTTGCCTGCTTCTTCAAGCCGAGAATATTTCACCTGCATAATGCGTTCCCTATTCTAATAGTCCACGGCGAACCCGGTTGCGGGAAAACAAAGACCATCACTAATATCGTCCAACCACTCTTTGGCCTTTCCCGGCCGCCAGAATCTATATCAGCCTGTACGGAATTCACATTCATGCGGGAAATCTCCTCAAGCAATTGTGTCCCAGTGATTTACGATGAGCATAAGCTCACAGTTCTATCGCAAGACCAGCGTGACAATATCTCTGAGATGATTCGCAGCGTGTATAACAATCTCGTTGGAAGCAGGGGGCGACCTGACCAGAGCCAGATTGAGTATCCATATAGTGCCCCGATTGCCATACTGGGAGAGCAGGGAGTTATTGAGCTCGCTCACAGGGATAGAATTATCGACGTCTTTATGACCATCAGGGACAGACGGTCAAAAGTCGAGTTTGAGGAGAATTATGATTTGTTGTGTAGGGCTAATTTACAAGGATTTGGCAATGGATTTTTGCGGTGGACCCTAGGGGTTAAAGACTCATCGCTAAAAATAATCTTTGAAGAGGAACTGGATGCAGTAGACCAAAAACTGACTGACAGGGTCCGGGTTAATACAGCTTTTGGACGGTTCGGCATTCGCATGGTCGGTGCTTTTCTTGAGGAACATTACATAAACTTTCCTTTGAGGGATGAGCTATTGCTGGCCGTTGACAAAGCTCAAATAGAAAATCTTGGAACATCTGCGAACAGGAAATCCGTGGCCGGTATGATAATCGAGGCTTTTTCCACCATGGCTGAGCATGAAGCTCAACGTCTATCTACCAATGGAGTCATCGGGACAACGTTGTATCATTTAAACCGGCACGAAGACTGGTATATCAAAGAGAACAAACTGGCGCTTAATATAAGCAAAATCTACCCTAAGTTTAAGAAATGGGTAAAAGATTACAACTGGCCGGGAGAAGTATTGGATAAGGATGAGTTCATTCGGCAGCTCAAGAACGATGATAAGGGCTATTACGTCGAATACAAGACTGTCAATACCGGTAAGCAGCGTTTTAAAGCCCATATTCTGGACCTGACAAAAATGGACCACCTCGAGCTTGGAAAATGGCAGGAGCAAATCATGTAAGTAACCCGAGGTAACCCAAAAGTAACCTGTTAGGTAACCCGGCAAACGACCAAAAATCAGTTCGGTAACTTATGTAACCTATTTCTTATTGATACCCTATAGATTGAGAGAGAAGGAAGAAACGGGCAGAAAAAAATTACCAGAGGTGAGTATATAGCGAAAAAACGGGTTACCGAGGTTACCTTCCGGGTCATTATTAAACTTATAGCATTCTAACTTTTAACTTATGACGAGAGCAAGATTCATCCATCTAAATTTTATTTGATGAGGGTTGTCCGGGGGTCCGGGGCCGTCGGTCGGTCGGGACCCAACCAAAAACCCCGACCTCCGGCCCCCTCAGCGCAATCAAAGGTCATCAGAGAGGTGCTGATATGTACATCCAATACAACGGTCTCATTGACGAGAGATGCATAACCGAGATCGTCGAGCGTGTTCTTGACCAGTACGGCGTGGAAGATCGCAAGGAGGCGATTTGCAGGGAAATATTATCCGGACTCGAAGACTTTTTTATGGAGTGTTCCATCTACGGTTGAACCGTTATGCGAAATTCGCAATGGGACCCACGGATGCTGCTTCTGGCAATTAAATAAAAAGGCAGTCAGAACAATTACAAGGATCGGGGGAATGGTTTCCCCTGGTGTTTCCCCCCACCCGGCTTTGCTCCCCCGATCCCGTTCTGACCTGGTAACATCATCAGCAATCAATTTTACGATGAGGTGAGGAAGGGTTGGGGGTTGGAAAAGACCACATTCTCCGGCCATTGCATCACTTTCTAAGATTATAAAACTTATAAAACAGCTCGGAGCTGAACCTCTTGCTTTCGTCCCTTTTATAATGGATTCACACAGCCTGAATCACACAAGTAAGGAGTATGGCGATGCAACAAAAAGTTTATCTCAGTGCAGCCGAAGCCTGCGAACGCTATGGAATAAGCAAGTGGACCTTTTATCGCTGGGCTTTAGAACAGAAATTGCCTTCATATAAGATAGGCAAGTTGAGGAGGTTTTCGACAAATGACCTCGATAGATTCTTTGAGAGCTTCAAGGGCAATCCTGTTGGTCCTGTTTAGTATGAATGCAACCTCGTTTTCTCCTTGACAATGGTATAACCATAGGTTATAATCCTTGCCATGGATAAAGAGGCTCTGAAAAAATGGAGGAACAAGCATTCATTCACACAAGTGGAGCTTGCACAGGCTCTAGGCGTCTATCAAGTTACCGTTGCGCGCTGGGAAACCGGGGTGAGGAAAATCCCCGTGTTCCTGCCGCTGGCTCTTGAAACCTTAGCCCGGCGCAAGCGAAAAAGGGGGTGAGGCCTACTGATTACAAGTCAAATGCTCTAGTTGTAACTAGCCAATAAAGAATAAGTTTTAAAGCACTGTCATGTAGATTGTCATATGCATGTCCTCCTGAAAAGGGGGAAAAAACCATGAAGAACAGATTCAAAAAAAGTAAAGGTGTTTATTTAAGAGGTAAGATGTGGTGGATGACCTATTTGGGCCTAGATGGCAAACAGCATTGGGAGAGCTGCCACACTAAGAGCAAAACAGAGGCCATTGCTCTGTTAGAGCAAAGGAAGGTTGATACCAGAAAAGGTGAGCTCCCGGAGGTCAAAAGGATAAAGCCTACTCTTTTCAGGGATCTGGCTAAAGAGTATGAGCTGTGGGCGGAAAAGCAGAAGGGTTTTAAATCAAAGCAGGGATTTATCAAGAAGCTGCTAGCCCGTTTCGCAAACATAAACCTTCTCCAGCTCAGAACAAAGGCCATTGATCGGTATCAATCGGACCTGTTAAAAGAAGGGCTTAAACCATCCTCAACAAACAGGATTATGGCTGCGCTCAAGCACATGATCACTAAAGCGGTTGAGTGGGAAATGGCTACAGAGGAAACGCTCCGGCGGGTCAGGAAAGTAAAGCAGCTACATGAGAACAACCGGCGGCTCAGGTTTCTCTCGAAAGAGGAAATCGCCATCCTGCTTGATACCTGCGATGATCACCTGCGGCCCGTCGTGCTCATGGCATTAAACACCGGGATGCGCAAGGGGGAGATTCTTGGCCTTACCTGGGATCAGGTTGACCTCAAGCACGGATTTATTTTGCTCACGGACACAAAAAACGGTGAGCGAAGGGAAATTCCCATTAACCAAACCCTGCACGCTACACTTGTTGCATTACCGAGGCATATTATAGGCCCATATGTCTTCTGGCAGGGGGAAGGGAAGGCGTACAAGGATGTGAAGAGCTCATTCAGAAGCGCTTGCCGGCGCGCTGGAATTAAAGATTTCAGATTCCATGATCTCAGACACACCTTTGCAAGCCATTTGGTAATGGCGGGCGTTGATCTCACTACGGTAAAAGAGTTGCTCGGCCATAAGTCAATAACCATGACCATGCGGTATGCACATCTAGCACCGAGCCATAAAGCTAAAGCTGTCGCTATGTTAGAGCAGCTACATGACAATTACATGACAATCCAGGCAAATGCAGAAAAAAAGCACCTGACTATACAGCCAAGTGCTTGATTTTCTTGGTGGGCCGTGCAGGAGTCGAACCTGCGACCTACTGATTAAGAGTCAGTTGCTCTGCCAATTGAGCTAACGGCCCATGCTGCTATGTTTTCTCGCGTCCGGCGCGTTCCAGGAGCACAAGATTTTGAAGTGGATTATATAGCCTCTTTGAACTTTTTTGTCAACATCTCATTCAAGGAAAAATAGGGTTCAGGGTGCAGGGAACAGGGTTCAGGGGAAAAGAGAGAGTCGACAGTTACAACAGTGTCGTGGTTCAGCGATTGGAGTAATGGAGTAGCGGAGTACTGGTTAATTGATGCTGGACGTAAAGAGACTGCTCCATTGTGTCCGAATATGATGTGCGCCCACGACAGAGCGCGGCCCTCCATGAAAATCGCCGGAGTGGTTCAAAGTGAGGGGCCAGGGGTGAGGGTGCAGGGTGCCGGGCAAAGGCGCAGGGCAAAGAAGTCATGATTCAGAGGCCGCAGAGGATAATCTGATGGTCCATCCTGACGCGTCAAGATGAACGGTTTTTAGGGGAAAATTTCATCACCATCATTACCTCTGCAATGGCTGAGGCACAAACAACAGTGTAGTGATGACTATGTATTGATGAGCCGGCCTGCAAAATAAGCGTCATAGGCCCCTAAATCAAGCATGCCGTGACCGCTCAGGTTAAACAGAATCACCCGCTTTTTACCTTCCTCTTTCGCCTGCAGGGCCTCATCGATGGCTGCCTTTATGGCGTGGGCTGATTCCGGCGCCGGGATAATTCCTTCTGCCCGGGCAAAGGTGACGGCAGCGTCAAATATCTCAAGCTGGCCGTACGCCACTGCATCAAGAATCTTCATGTCGAAAAGCTGGCTGACCAGGGGAGACATGCCATGATAGCGCAGCCCGCCGGCATGAATGCCCGGCGGCATGAAGGAAGACCCCAGGGTGTACATCTTTAACAGCGGCGTCTGCTGGGCCGTGTCACCGAAATCATAGCGGTACTCCCCTGAGGTGAGGGAGGCGCACGCTTTCGGCTCGACGGCAAGGGCCCGCACGTTTTTCCCGTTAAACTTGTCGGCTAGGAAGGGAAACGCAATGCCGGCAAAGTTGGTGCCGCCGCCCACGCAGCCGATCACCACGTCGGGATATTCGCCGGTCATTTCCATCTGTTTTTTCGCTTCCAGGCCGATAATGGTCTGGTGATGCACCACATGGTTGACAACGCTGCCAATTGCATATTTCACTCCGGCGTGGGTTATGGCATCCTCGATTGCCTCGCTGATGGCGATGCCCAGGCTGCCGGGGTTATCCGGGTTTTCTGCCAGAAGCTTCCGGCCAAACTGGGTCTGGTCGCTGGGGCTGGGATAGATGGAGGCTCCAAATGCCTGCATCAGGGATTTGCGATAGGGCTTCTGGTCGTAGCTCACCCTGACCATGTACACCGTGCACTCCAGTTGAAAAAAGTTGCAGGCCATGGCCAGGGCGCAGCCCCACTGGCCTGCCCCGGTCTCAGTAGCAAGCCGCTTGATGCCTTCCTTTTTATTGTAGTAGGCCTGGGCCACTGATGTATTTGACTTATGACTTGCAACCGGGCTGGTTCCTTCATATTTATAGAAAATTTTTGCCGGGGTATTGAGCGCCTGTTCCAGCCGTATGGCCCGGTATAATGGCGTCGGACGCCACAAAGCCAGGGCATTCAATACTTCCGCGGGGATCGACATCCACCGCGTGCCGCTCATTTCCTGCTCTATGATCGCCTTGGGGAATATGGGCTCCAGGGCCTCCGGGCCGCATGGCTGCATGGTAGCGGGATACAGGGGCGGCGCAGGCGGAACGCCCATGTCGGCGACGATGTTATACCACTGCGTGGGAATATCTTTCTGTTCAAGCAAAAACTGTCTCTGTTCCATGGGTGTCTCCCTGATCAATGTTTACCTGGTGTGCCGGTTGCGGCAGTCTTTTCTTCGACCACTTCGCAGTCTTCTCTTGGTGCGCTCCATGATGGAGCGGTTGGAGTATTGGAGTGATGGAGTACTGGTTAATTGATGCCGGACGTAAAGAGACTGCTCCGTTGCGTCCGACTATGATTTACGGCCACGACGGAGCGTGGCCCTCCATTAAACCAGCCGGATCGGTTCAAGGTGCGGGGACAGGGTGCAGGGTCAGACACCGTCTGCCGCATCCTGCATCATGAAAAGTTGCTTAAGAACCTACGTCCCTCCATACCCCCCCATTAAAACCGCCAGAGTGGTTCAAGGTTCAGGGTACAGGGTCAGACACCGTCTGCTGCATCCTGCATCATGAAAAGTTGCTTAACCCCTTGTTCTCTGGAAGCGATACCTTCGCGGCTGAAAGCCGCTCCTACCGGGTTTGGAATATGTGTGCTTTGAATTTTGAATTAGTTTGGGATTTAGGATTTTGGATTTAGTGTTTGTTCCTCCGTTGTGACATGGCTTCAACCACGGTGAAGGTCACCGGTATGAGAAAAATGGCGATGCCGCTGGCCGCGATCATCCCCCCGATCACGGTGATGCCCATAATCTGCCGGGTCAGTGCCCCCGCGCCGCTCGCGATGGCTAGGGGCAGGCAGCCGAAGATGAAGGCGAAGCTGGTCATCAATATGGGCCGCAGCCGGAGCCGCGCTCCAGCAAGCGCCGCCTCCATCAGCGACATGCCCTGCCGGTAGCGGTTCTTCGCGAATTCAACGATGAGGATGGAATTCTTTGCCGACAGCCCGATGAGCATGATCAGGCCGATCTGGGCATAGATATTGTTTTCGTGACGGGCGATCCACAGCGCGGCATACGCGCCGAACACCGCGATGGGGGTGCACAGCAGCACGCTCAGGGGAAGCGTCCAGCTCTCATACTGCGCCGCGAGGATCAGAAAGGCGAACAGCAGGGAGAGGGCAAACACCGCCGCCGCCGGCACGCCCTGTTGCGCCTTGTATTCCTGAAAGGACATGCCGAAATAGTCAAACCCCATCTCGGGGGGCATGGTCCGGCTGAACACCTCCTCCAGCGCCCGCATCACCTGCGCCGAGCTGTATCCCGGTGTCGCGGAAATATTGAGCTGCGCGCAGCGGTAGAGGTTGTAGCGCATGGTGAACTCGGGCCCGATGTTCTGGCGCATGGTCACCAGGGATGAAAGCGGCACCGCGTCGCCCCGGTCGTTACGCACGTAAAACTGCCCGACCTTTTCAGCGCTCGACCGGTAATCGCCTTCCGCCGTCACATAGACCTGCCACTGCCGGCCGAAACGGTTGAAGTAATTGACCAGCATGCCGCCCATGAAGGTCTGCAGTGTATTGTAAATCTGGCGGATGTCAATGCCCTGCTTGAGCGCCTTGTCCCGGTCCACGTCGGCGAATACCTGCGGCACATCGGCAAGCAGGGTGGTGCTGATCATGCCGATCTCCGGCCGCTTGCGCGCGGCCTCCATAAATAGTTTGGTGTTATCGGCCAGAAACCGCACATCCCTTCCCGCCCGGTCTTCCAGCATGAAGGTGACCCCGCCCGCGGTCCCCACGCCGGGAATGGCCGGCGGGGTGAAGGCAAAGGCGCGCGCCTGGGGCAGTTTAGCCAGCTCGGCGTTGACATGGGCCATGATCGCCTCAAGCTTGGTCTCCGGCCGCTGCCGCTTGTCCCAGTCATCAAGGGAAACAAAGTAAAAACCGGAATTGGTCAGGTTCACGTAGCTCAAAAGGCTGAAGCCCGCGGTGTTGGTGTAATACTTTATGCCCGGCGTGTTTTTCAGGATCTCGTCAACCCGGCGGCAGACGGTGTAGGTCCGCTGCAGCGATGCCGCCTCGGGTAGACTGACGATCACGTAGAAGAAGCCCTGGTCCTCTTCCGGAAGGAAGCCCCCGGGCAGCCGCTTGTGGATCAGCACCACCGCGCCCGCAATCAGCGTGAGGAAGAGCAGGCTTAAGCCGGCCTTGCGGATGAGCCTGCGACATACCTTGGTGTATCCGTCAACCGCCCTGCCGAAGAGGCGGTTGAAGCGGACAAAGAACCAGCCCATGGGACCGCCGGTGATCTCCTGGTGCGGCTTGAGCAGCAGGGCGGAGAGCGCCGGGCTCAGGGTTAACGCGTTAAATGCCGAGATGAGGACGGAGATGGCGGTGGTCACGGCAAACTGCTGGTAGAGCCGCCCGGTAATGCCGGGGATGAATACGGTGGGGATGAACACGGCGGCGAGGATCAGGGCGATGGCGATGACCGGGCTTGAGACCTCATCCATGGCCTTGATGGTCGCGTCCCGCGGCGAAAGGCCCTCTTCCATATGGTGCTGCACCGCCTCAACCACCACGATGGCGTCATCCACCACCAGCCCGATGGCAAGCACCAGCCCAAAGAGCGACAGGGTGTTGATGGAAAATCCCAGCAGGGGGAAAAAGGCGAACGTGCCGATGAGCGACACCGGCACCGCAAGCATGGGAATGAGCGTGGCGCGCCAGTTTTGCAGGAAGATAAACACCACGATGATCACCAGGATCAGGGCGATGTACAGGGTCCGGATAATGTCATTGATCCCCTCGGTAATTGAGACGGTGGTATCGAGGCTGTTCACGTAATCCAGATCGGGGGGAAATTTTTTGCGCTCCTCGGCCATCAGTTGTTTCACCAGCCTGGTCGCCTTGATGGCATCGGAGCCCGGCAGCTGGTACAGGGCGATGCCCGCGGCGGGCTTGCCGTTCAGGCGGCATATAATATTATAGACCTGCGCTCCCAGCTCCGGCCGGGAGACATCCTTCATGCGCACGATGGAGCCGTCCGGGTTCGCCCGGATGACAATATCGCCGAACTCCTCCGCGGTTATGAGGCGGCCCTGCGCGCGCACGGCATAGGTAAATTCCTGGCCTTTGGGGGCGGGCTCGCCGCCCACCTGTCCCGCGGGATTGACCGCGTTCTGCTGCTGCAGCGCGCTTAAAATTTCGCCGACGGTGATGTTCAATTTTGCCAGGGTGTCGGGCCTCACCCACAGGCGCATGGCATACTGTCCGGCGCCGAATATCCGGATCTGGCTGATGCCCGGCACGCGCAGCAGCTTGTCGTTGAGATTGATGTAGGCATAATTCGCCAGGAAGGTCGCGTCGTGGGTGTCGTTGGGAGAATACAGCGCAAAGAGCAGAAGCGGCGCGGTGGGGGACTTGGCAACGGAAAACCCGTAGCGCCGCACATCCTCCGGAAGCTGGGAGTCGGCCTGGGACAGCCGCATCTGGGCCAGGATCTGGTCGATGTTGGGATCGGTATTCACATCAAAGTTGACCCGCAGCGACATCCTGCCGTCATTGGAATTGATGGAATACATGTAATTCATGTTGTCGACGCCGCTCATCTGCTGCTCGACCGGCGTGGCCACCGACTGCTCGACGGCCAGCGCGTCTGCTCCGACAAAGGTGGTCTGCAGCTGAATTTCAGGCGGGACAATCTTGGGGAACTTGGCCACCGGCAGCATCAGCATGGAGATGCCGCCCACCAGCACCATGATGATGGATATGACCATGGCCACAATCGGCCGGTTGATGAAGAAACGCGCCATGGCTGCTTACCTTTTCGGCGCGCCGGATGCCGCACCCGGCGACGGATGGGGCTGCGCTGCAGCGGCAATGTTCGGCGGCTTAAAGGGCACCGGATTTACCTTCATGCCCTCCTTCACCTTCTGCACCCCTTCGGCAACCACGCGCTCACCCGCCGCCAGGCCCTCATCGATGATCCAGAAAGAACCTGAGCGCTCAGCGGCCTTTACCGGCCGGATATGCACCACGGCATCACCATCGACCACCGCCACCTGGTAGCCGCCCTGGAGCTCGGTCACCGCCCGCTGGGGAACTAGGAGGGCATTCTTCTTGAACGTAAGCGCCGCCCGCACCCGCGCGAACTGACCCGGCCTGAGCACATTGCCCGGGTTGGGAAAATGGGCGGCAACGGTAATGGTTCCGGTCTTGACATTGACCTGCCGGTCAGCGAAGACAAACCTGCCCTTGTGTTGATAGAGACTCCCGTCAGCAAGAAAAAGATCAAGCGCCATGTCCTGTTTCCGGCCGGTGAACTGCTGCATGAATTTGAGATATTCCTGTTCGCTGGCGGAGATATAAACCTTGATGGGATCCACGGTTGAGACGGTGGTCAGCTCAGCCCCCTGCTGCGTGCCGACGAGATCGCCGATCTGGGCCCTGGCAATGCCGGCAATCCCGTCAATGGGGGAGACGATTTTTGTAAAGCCAAGATCAACCCTGGCCCTGACCACCGCCGCCCGCGCCGCCTGTACATCGGCATGAGCTGATCCCTCGGCCGCGACGGCGGCATCAAGCTCCTTTTTGCTCAAGGCGTTGGCCTCGGCCAGCGGCGAGATGCGCGCGAGATCGGCTTTCGCATTCACCCATCGCGCTTCGTTCCGCGCCAGCGCCCCCTCCGCCTCTTCCAGGACTGCCTGGAAGGGCCGCGCATCAATTTCAAACAGCACCTCGCCTTTTGTAACAAATGCCCCTTCCCGGTAACGCTGGTGTACCAGGTAGCCGGTGACCTGCGCGCGGATGGTGGCGTTCACCAGCCCCTCCGTCGTGCCCACCCACTCCGAGTAAACCGGCACATCCCGGGCAACGACCTCGGCGGTTTCAACCGAAGGGACCGGGTGCGGGGCCTTTTCCTGCCGGGAGCAGGATGTGTTCAGCGCGGTCATTGCGCAGGGCAGGAGCAGGAACGTAAGCACGATTTTCAATATGCCGCAGGTGCGTGATACACCACTCATTAACGGTCTCCCTTTATTAACAGCGAGTCAGCTTGCCGGCTGCCTAACAAACCCTCTTGAATACTTTCCCCAACTGCTTGCCCGCTTCCTCGGCGCGCTTCAGTACCTCGGGCATGTCATCAACGTCGTTCATGCCGATGACCTCGGCAACCTCGGCCACCAGGGCCATTTTGTTGATGTCATCAACGAATATTTTAAGCGTCTCCCGTGTCCTTTCGTGGCCGCCCCCGGCGACGGTTGTGACCGTCACCGCCGGCTTTCCCGCAAGGGGCCGCTTGCCCAGCCACGGCAAATTCGGGTTGTATGCAGGACCGACGTCGCGGTAGAATATGGGCATGCTCCGGTCAATGAAGCACTTGATCGCCCCGGAAATATCCATGTAATAGGTGGGGGAGCCGATGATGAGCGCATCGGCCTTCATCAATTTGTTGTAGATGGGCTGCATGTCGTCCTTGATAATGCAGTTCCCCTCGTTCATGATGCACTCGCTGCAGCCGGTGCACGGTTTGATGTCCATAGCGGCAAGTTCTATGAGTTCATAGTCATACCCTGAGGCTTCCGCCGCCTTTTTTACCAGCTTGTTGGTGTTGCTCTCCTTCCTGAGACCTCCGCAGACTGCTACAATTGCCATGGTTGTACCTCCTGTTTAATTCGAAAATAGATTCATTATGCCCCCGAAAGAGTTGTCATTCCGAACGAAGGTGAGGAATCTTATATAATTGATTTTATTATTGTATAAGATTTCTCGGATGCCCTCGAAATGACAAAAAGAGGGATTATGCCACAGCCCCCGGTGGGGAGAGGGGATCATTTTTTCTCGATACCCCCATAATAAAAGAAAACAAATAAGCTCCCTCTCCCCTCTGCGGGAGAGGGACCCTTTTTACCCTCCTCTCTCCTGGGGGAGAGGATTGAGGTGAGGGGGATTGCAAATGCTTGTGGAGGGACGCGCTCTGTCGCGTCCGATTATTATGTGCGGCCATGACGGAGCATGGCCCTCCATCACCAACCATCATCCTGCGACGTCATCGCAGAATCCAATAAAATAAATAGTAAATTGATTCTGCGGTCAAGCCGCAGAATGACCTCTTTTGTTAATCCCGGCTAAAACAGCAGCCGCGTGGCGACATAAATCAGCAGGCCGACCAGGCCGCCGATGACCGTGCCGTTGATGCGGATAAACTGCAGGTCGCTGCCGATGGCTATCTCGGTTTGCTGTATCAGCGTCCCCGTGTCCCACCGGCTCACCTCGCGGTTGATGAAGGTGCTGATGGCGCGGGGATACCGCCGCATGACGCCGGTCAGCACATCGCGCATCAGATTGTTCATCTTGTCGCGCACGCTCGCATCTTGCAGCAGGCCGCGGCACAGCACCTGTATCACCTCAACCAGCCCGCTTTTGAGCTTCGAGTGTTCTCCCAGCACATCGCGATCGATCACCGGCCTGATTTCATTCCAGGCATTGTCGAGGTAGTCGATAAAATCCTGATTGTTCAAAATGGCGTCGCGCAGTTCCTCCACTTTCCTTTTATATTCTGGCGCTGACTCGAGCTGCGCTATCAGCTGCTCATTTTTCCTTCTCAGCTCCGCACGCAGCGCATGACCGGGATTCCTGAGGTTTTTAAGCTCCTCTTCCACCGCGGTGATCAGCTTGTCGTAGATGGAATAATCCACCCCGAAGACCTTCATGTACCAGGGACTCCGCTCGCTGATTTTCTCCCTGATGTAGGGCTTGGCCTTGTGGAAGAGCGCGTTGACTATCTTGAGAGCGCTGTCGCAATGATCCTGGAGCCGGTTGCCTTCGGTAAGCGCCGCCAGCAGGTTGCCGAGCAGCGGCGCCAGGTCAATCGAGCGTATGCCGGAGAGGATATTCTCCCGGACGAACCGCCGGATGTCCCTGTCGTCAATGGCATTCAGGACATGGGGGATGACCCGGCACACCTCATCAACCACGAAGGTGTTTTCCTGAAACCATTCCGCAATTTCTTTGGTGAGGTCCTTGGACCGCAGCTTTTCATCAATGGTGTCGGCGGTAAAAAAATTGAGTTCGACAAATTCCCCGATGCTCTCCCCGATGCGCTTCTTGTTGTTAGGTATGATTGCCGTGTGGGGCAGCCGGATGCCCAGGGGATACCTGAACAGGGCGGTCACCGCGAACCAGTCGGCAAGGGCGCCGACCATCCCCGCCTCGGTAAAGGCGCGAAGGTAGCCCAGCCAGGGATAGGAGCGCTCAAAATATTTGAAAATGCAATAGCAGACCAGCATCAGGAGAAACAGCGACGTGGCAACCAGTTTCGTGCGCTTGAAATCGCCGTACTTTTTTTTCTGGTCAGCGGTAAGAAATCTTCCCGGCATGACCATGCCGGCGGCGCTCGATGAGTCCGCGGCGGTCCGGATTGCGTCATTCATTATTTCTTTTGGCATAACTCAGCACATCCCCGGCAGGTGAGTTCAGATATCCTGTTTTTGGCCGGCAAGCCACTCGGCCACGGCATTCACCTTGGCGCGCAGGTTCAGGATAAAGGGCTGCCGCTTCTGGATGTGACGCGGCTCCGCGTCGTACTCTTCCGCGGTGATGCGCTCGATCACTTTTTCCTGGTCACCCCCGTACCGCTCAAGATATTCCCGGATCATGTCCTTATAGGCCACCGCGGCCGCCGCCGCTTCCGACAGATAGCGCTCCGCCTCCCCGCCGCTCAGTATGCCGCTGTGGGGCATGCAGATGGCGCGTGGCCGCAATCTGCGGATCTTTTCAATGGAGGCGATGTAGTCGTCGTAGCTTACCAGGTAGGGGCTGTGGATGAACCCGTGCTCCAGCGCCCCGGCGGCATCGCCGACAAAGGCAATTCCGGTATCAGGGAAATAGTAGGTCAGGCTGTCGCGGGTGTGGCCGCTCGTTTCAATCACCCGGCACTCCCGTCCTCCCTCAAGCCTGATGGCGTCGCCTTCCTTCAGCCGGTAGGTGACCGTCACCGGTCCAAATGAAACATCCTCTCCCGCCAGGTCTGTCTCCACACCCTTCTCATATTCCTCATTTAGCCTGCGGATAAGCTCAACCGCGTTGGGCCGCTTGAGCACCTCCGCGCAGCGCTCGCTCGCCGCGACCCGCGCCGTCGGGAGATGCCGCAGCAGGTAGGGCACGGAGCCGCAGTGGTCAAAGTGGGAATGAGACAGGGCTATGATGAGATTGTGGGTGTTTCGCTTGTTGTCCCGCATCCGCTTCAGGCAGAGCGGTCCGAAAACCGACACTCCCGGGTCGAAGAGTATCGAGGGCGTGCCGGTGCACAAGACGGCAGTCATATGCCCACCGCCAATGGTGATGAAATCTTCATACTGCTGGGCGAACTCAAAGGACAAAGATTTCTTGGACATGCCGGGATTGTACCTCAGGTTGGAAGGAAATGCATAGAAAATTCAATGGGCAGGATGCACGATACAGGATACAGGATGAAAGGCAAATCCGGAATCCGAAGCACGAAACCCGAAACAATGTCAAAATCATAATTGCAAATGTCCAAAACTACTGGGGCCACAAAGAACGGTGGCAGTGGAGGGTCACGCTCTGTCGTGGCCGCGAATCATATGTGGATGCAACGGAGTTTGTCCCTCCCCAGCCGGCATTCGTAACCATCACTCCACTACTCCAGTACTCCAATTATTGCACCGAAAAACTCTTCCGGCTGTGGACCGTGGACTGTCGACCGTGAACTTTTTCTATTGACCCTGTACCCTCTATTTCCTCACCACCGCTGATAACAATCCATTCACCAGGGACAGAATTATGCTGAAGGCCATCGCCCACCAGAAGCTGTCGACGTGAAAGTCCGGCACAATGGCAGCAACAAGCAAAACCAGAAGCGCATTGATCACGAAGGTGAAAAGGCCCAGCGTCAGGATATTCACCGGCAGCGTCAGTATCAGCAGCACCGGCCTCAAGAACGTGTTAACGATTCCGATAAACATGGCGGTTACAATGGTTGGGAAAATACCGTTCACCGATACGCCCGGCAAAATATAGGCGGTAACATAGACGGCAAAGGAAAGAATCAGCCAGGATACGAGCAGTTGCATAGAGGAAGTCTCTTGGGTTCAGGGTTCAGGGTGGGTTCAGGGTTCAGGGTCACAAGTGAAGTTTACCGTTGGCAGGTAAATCCTTCTTCGTGTTCTTCGTGCCTTTCCCCTTCGTGGTTTAGTGTTTCAGATTTATCCCTACCCTCCCGTTACCAGTCCCACACCGGCGTCAAACGCCTTCTTCAGCTGGTCGGGATGCGCTGCCACCACACCTTTTTTGTTTGCATCCAGTCCATGCGACATGCCCTCGAATCCGCATGCGGAAAGCGCCTCCGCCGTCTCGATCCCGTGCAGCTTCAGAACAACCATGATATTCTGCATCACAAAATCATAGGTGTCATCATAGGGATATCCCCAGGTGCCGATGACCATCGCCCGCCGGCCCGGCTTCAGGCTGGGCTGGAACTTGAAGCGTTCAAAACAGTCCCAGCGGTCCAGAAAAGTGGAAAGCTGGGCGCACTCCCGGCCGGTATAAATGGGGAAGCCGATAACGATGACATCTGCATCGATTACCTTCTGATAGATCCCGGTCATGTCGTCTTTGACAAGACACATTCCCTCGTAGCCCTGGTCCTTGCATTTCCTGCAGCCAAGGCAGAATCCCATTTTTATCTCCTGCAGCATGATCTTCTCGCCCTGCGCGCCGGCGCTTTTCGCCCCTTTGATGGCTTCCTTAACCAGCATGTCCGTATTGCCGTTTTTGCGCGGGCTGGCACAGAAGGCAATTATCTTCATGTCCCGGGGGGCCTTTGCCGGCTTGCCCAGTGCGGGACGCTCCCAGCGCTTGACCAGAATACGCCGGGCATTGTCCGCCTCTTTGCTGTCGTAGGTGTCAAGCACCACCCTTTTATACTCCGCCATGTTTTCCCACATTTGAAACAGGGGATCATAGCCCTTATCCACCACATATTTTGCCGCCTTGATGGCCAGGTCCCGCCCGGCCTCCTTGACCCCTTCCGCAGTCATGAGCAGGGAAAGGATGTCCAGCAGCTTTTCCTCCCGCGCCTTCTTCATCATGGCGGGGGTGAACTGCAGCAGCTGATCAACAATCGCCTGTCCTTCCGGGCTTATTGCAGGTCTTTGCATGAAAATCCTCCTTGGGGGTAGGGCGTAAAGCTGGAATAATGGATTCTGGATACTGGATGCTTGTTCTGGATGATAAATACTGGATTCTGGATGCCGGATACTGGATTCCGACTTCTGATTTCTATATCCTAGCATTCGCGGCTAAAGCCGCTCCTACCGGTGTCTCGCAGATCGCGCATCGCACATCCCGCATCCCACATCTCATATCGCACTACTGGCTATGTAATGCTGAAAATTACCGCGTACAACACATTAGCCCCAGATACCGCCCGATGTCAACCCGTAACTGGCAACTGATAACTTAAAAACTGACAACAACGAAGGAAAGAAACGCAGCATCGGAGAAAAAGGCAGATCACGAGCAAACGGATTAGATACCGGCTTCAGCAGCAGTAGCCGCAAGCTTTAGCTTGCGCATTCTTGCCTGGCCGTAAGTTCATTACAATGACCATTATTCACACATCACCGCAGGCTGAAGCCTGCGACTACAGTGTTTTATTGTGGATCCTGCGATCAAGTCGCAGGATGACTGAGACGGGCTTGGAGTCTGGGTAACTGGCTAGCCGGTCAGCTGGCTGGCTGTCCAGCGGTTGAAAACGGAGGATCAAACGCTGGCGTGGCCGCAAAAAAATCGGACGCGTCGAAGCGCGTCCCTCCAACTTCTACACGACAGAAAACCGGCTTACACATTGCTTTACCTGGTGTCCTAATCTTTTTCACCTCAGATTGTGCAATTTGCATTTTTCACTTTGCACTTTGCATTTTCTTCTTCCCGCCTCCCTACCCCCTACCCCCTTCTCCTCAGATGCTCCAGCAGCCTGACCATGGCCAGCGAATCCTGCTCGCAATATGCCAGCAGGGCCTTGCGCAGGCGGGCTTTTTCCTTCGCACCAAGCTCATTGCCGGTGAGCTTTTCGTAGGCGACGCCCGCCTGAAGCCCGTCGGCTATTTCCATGCTGTCATAACTCATGGAAGGCACCAGGGCCGGCAGAACGTTCTTGATGGAAAACGATCCGAGGAACCCGGGATGGTATACATGGCCGCGGATGACTTTAAGCAGGTCCCAGAGGCGCTCCCTGACCGCTTCTATCCGGTCGGCATAGCGGGGGAATGCGCCGGCAAGAAGGCTTAGGCATCGTGACTCGAAGTCGCTGTAGACGACAATCGGCGCCTGCCGGTGCTTTTCCAGAACCGGCAGCAGCCCGGCGATAAAGGCGCCGCGCGGGTCCCTTCCATCTCCATTGAGAAACTCGTGGTGTTCAAGCCGGGCGCCGGGCGAACGCTGGAGATGGACCGACCACTGGAAGGGAATTTGATCATAGGGGTGCGTGCCCGCGTACCGGGGAAGCGCCGGAAATGCCGTCTCGAAGTCCATGAAATAAATCGGATAGGATAGCCGGGCAAGGAGGTTCTGAAGATGTCCGTCGTAATAGGGTTTGTTGCTCCTGATGCAATCAAGGGCTCTCTTCTGAACCCCGCTCAAGGGGTAATGCCCCGGGATTTTCAGGACAGAGGTAATGCCCCCGGCTATCAGCTCATCCTGCTTCTTGCCGATCCCCGGCAGGTTTCCCACCCAATCGTCGGTCTGCCCTTCGTGGCAGTATGCATAGAATTCACAGCCGAACGGCGAACTGCAGTGGGTGCCGCACGGGACATCCGGCGCATGCTTCGATGCAAGCACCTTCCACTGTTCGGCAAGCAGCGCCGGCACCCCTTTTTCAAACAAACGAATATCCTCCTTCAGGCTCTGTATGGTAAAGAGTGTTTCAGCCTTCGTCTCTCTCTTCGTGTTCTCCTTGTTTTTCTTCGTGATCTTCGTGGTTGAAAGTTTATACTTCTTCCCGTCATATTCATACTGCTTGTTGATGTGCATGAGGCAGGCATCCGCCACTTCATAGCCGCACCCCGCCATCACATGTTTCTGGATGGCCACATCGGGGATGTGCTTTGCGTCAACCCCGGTTGAAGATTTGACTTCGATGAGCCGCCAGCGGTTGCCCGGCAAACGCTTTAATATGTCAACCCGCACGTAAATATCCTCAAAGCTGAAGGCCCCCTCAAATAGTGCGGATACATGTCTATCCGCCATCAGCTCCCGGGTATGCGATACGGCCTCCCGGTGGGCCAGGTGATCCTCGCTCAGGAGCACCCCTGAAGGAAACACCTGCTGCGCAAGGCGTCCCACCTCGTGGCCCTGGGCAAACAACGCCGCCCGCTGCTCGTCCGGTTCCTCGGCAAGATGCGGCTCATAACAGAGCAGGTAGAGCCGTTTCGGGCATTGCAGCCCGGCCAGAAATTTGGATTTGGAAAGGTTCATAATGAGGAGTCCGGGTACAGGGTTCAGGGTCAAAAGAGAAGTTTACAGTTTACGGTTGTCAGTTGACGGTTACCAGCTGCCATCTTTCTTCGTGATCTTTGTGTTTCTCTCTTCGTACACTTCGTGGTTCAAAGCAGAGGGTGCAGGGTCAGACGCCGTCTGCTGCATCCTGCATCCTTTTCTTTTTTATTGTATCACAAAGGAGTGGCAGGGATGGGCACAATAGTTCCGCACTTCGATTGAATCAACGCAGTTAGCAGGGGTGCAGTGCAACGAGCCCTTTCAAGGGAGAGGAGATGCCATTCAATCCCACAGCAGAGCCGAGGAACAACCAGGAACCTTGTGATACAAAAGACCCCTGCCGCCGGCAAGCTGACAGGGGTCATACCAGCAACAGGCTCATGCAAAGAAACGTTTCACCGTATCCCCGATCCGCTTCACCAGCCGCTGGCCGGGTTTGTCCTTGGCCGAATTGTCATATTCCTCAACCGGCCAGTACAACACCGCCGGCACCTCCGGGACATTGTTGTGATAAAAGCCATGCAGTATCGCCGGGAATTGCGCCAACTGCCGCTGCTCTTCAGTGATGCGCGGGTCCCGCGGATCCACGATCTGGGCGATGCAGCGCACTTCAAAACTGGTGAATATATCATAGCGGCCCTGGAAACAGAACGTCGCAGCCGGATTTTCCATGAGGTTGAGAAAGGTGTGCGTTTCAAAGTCCGGGGTGGTGAAATATTCGATGCCGGTCATCAGATCCGTGCGCCAGATGTCCTGCTCGTTAATATCTTTCAGCCACGCCACCTTTGTCTTATACGCTTCATTATCATCAATCATTTGGAGCATGGTATCGTTCAGCTCCTTTACTTTATCCTGCCGGGGTGTGGCCTGCAGCCCGATGATCTTATTGTTGATATGAAAAACACTGTCGCCGCGGCCCCGCCGGTTCCCATAGGTGGCCACGGACGGGCTGTGCGGCCCGCCGGCGCGGTATTCGTATGGCGTATCCGCCAGCTGCTGCTCAAAGCTTTTTGACATTTCCTCCTGGTGCCATGCCCAGAAGGTATTCTCCAGGCTGCGTATCTGGAATCGCTTCCAAAAACCGTCAACGCGCGCCCAGATATAACCCTTAAGTATCTCTTTGTCATTCACAGTTTTCTGGGTGCAGTACTTTTCACCATTTGCTTCAGACCAGTAGTTCTTGTTGCTGGTCAGACCATCCGACGCGGCATAAGCAAGTTTGAGCTTGGTTATGAGCGGCAGGGACAGCAGGCCGGCGCCTCCCCATTTGAGAAAATTTCTTCTGTGCAGCTCAGGACTGGATTCGATATTTTCCGGCTTCATGACGATCCCCCTTATTAAAAGTGTTTATAAGAAAGATTGACCGCAGCGCACATGCGCTGCATCCGGGCAGATCAGAAAAACATGGTCTTGCGTGATCAGCAACCGCCCCCGCAGAAACAATAAAACCCCGCCGGCATCTCAGGCCGCGAGGCTCGAATTGGTATCCTTCAGTAACTCCCCCTGGTTTATTTGCGTCATCTGGGAACCCCTTTGAAGCAGCTAAATCTTAATGCAACAGGGAACGGCCGTCAATGGAAAATTGGCTTCTCAAGCCGGTTGACATTTACGGCCAATGATGCTACACAGATGCTCCATTTGAAAGACGGCATCGCGCATCGCACATCCCGGTTCATCAGAAAAGAAAAAGGGGTACAGATGGAAGGAAAAGCAAAAGACAAATGGTATAACAACCGCGCCAAGGTGATATTTTCCCTGCAGGCCTTTCCGCCGCTGGGAATCTATGCCCTGCTTCGCAGCGCCGCCTTTTCCCCGGGGCAAAAATGGCTGGTTGCCGCAGCGGTCTCGGCGATTATCGGGGTTTTTATCTACTCGGGCATCGGCGCAAAAATGAACAAATTTTTCCTCGGGCTTTTCAGCTGAGGCAGTCGTCGCCACGGCAGATACCCCTCGACACGCCGCTTGGAGACCTGGAGCCCTCGCTGGCGTATGATGTAAACGACTACGGGCATCTGGGTTATAATCAGGAACTGGGAGCGCCGGATCCCGACGGTCCCGTTCAGGAACAATATACCGGCACCTGGGCTTACTATCGTCCGCCCAACGATGACCCGCGGGTGGGAACGTTGCTCGCGAAGCACGTCCTTGCCGCACTCAGTGCCGCTGAGTAGCAACTGTATCGAACGAAAGAGCAATTGATCGCTGCCGGGAACACTGTGCCGGTTGCGGCACGATATGAGCGCCGTTTTGCTCGTGCCATCTCTTGTGCTCAAAAACCGTTTTTTCAGTACTCAAAATGCGATTATTGGGCCCTTTTGGGCCCAATTTTGCATGCTATTACCAATATTATCAACCAGTAAGCGTGGCCCGACCCCGGGCATCCCCGGGCATCAAAATGAAAGAGAACCATGGACAGAAACAACATTTTAGGATAGTATAAGGACCGCTATTCCTGCTTGGAAATGTGATGGCTGCCCTTCGGAGCGCGTCATGCAATCAGGCAGCGGCGGGCAGATACGGCCGAGTTCAACATCCATCAATCATATTAGCAAGAGGTCTCCTTGGAATTCACCAAACGCGCGTTGCATCAATCAATCCAGAAAGGCATAGAAAAGGCCGGCTTTACCACCTGCTTGCCGGTGCAGATACAAACCTTTGAGCAGGTGCTGGAAAAGGGACGGGACGTCTGCGTGCAGTCCCAGACTGGTACGGGCAAAACTGCGGCCTTTCTCATCTCCATCCTTCAACTCATGCTTACCAACGATTCCTTTCGGGGAAAAAAGGCGCTGATTGTCGCGCCCACCCGCGAACTGGCGGTGCAGATTACAGAAGAAGCCGAGTTACTGGGCCAGTACACTAAATTGCACACCGGCTGTTTTTTCGGAGGGGTTGATTTTATTAAACAGGAAAGTTTGCTGCGCAAGGGGGTTGACATTATTGTGGGAACCCCGGGCAGACTGCTTGATTTCAGCCAGCAGGGAAAGCTGGACCTGAAAAAGATCGGCATCCTGGTAATAGACGAGGCCGACCGGCTGTTTGACATGGGATTTCTGCCGGACATCAGACGGCTGATCAAAAAGATGCCCCCTTATCAGGAGCGGCGCACCATGCTCTTCAGCGCCACACTCGATTCCCGGGTCAAGGAACTTGCCTGGGAACACATGAATGATCCCGCGGAAATAAAGATCGCGCCCGACAAGGTAACGGTGGAAACCGTGACTCAGGAATTATATCACGTTGAACAGAGGGAAAAGATGAAACTGCTGCTCGGCATCCTCAAAAAGGAGCGGCCGAACAATGTCCTCATCTTCACCAACACCAAGCACATGGCCTATGAAGTGGCGCAGCGACTCTCCCGCAACGGGTTTGATTGCCGGTATATCATGGGTGACCTGCCTCAAAAAAAACGGTTACAGGTTATCGAAGGCATCAAAAGCGGGGAAATAAAGTACCTGGTGGCAACCGAAGTCGCCGCCCGGGGGCTGCACATTGATGACCTTGACCTGGTGATCAACTATGACCTTCCCGCCGAGTGCGAAAGCTATGTGCACCGGATCGGGCGCACCGCACGGGTGGGAAAGACCGGCAAGGCCATATCCTTTGCCTGTGATAAATATGTCTACGGTCTTGAAGCAATAGAATCATTTACCAAAATGAAAATCCCGGTGGTGTGGGCGGATGACGCTCTTTTTGAAAAAGACAAGAGTGAGGGAATGTCGTTTCGCCAGCCCAAAGGCGGTCGCATGATGAAGCCGGAAGGCAGACCATCGGCAAAAACAAAGCATTCACCGCCGGTTAAGGAAACAGCATCTTCCGGGAAAAGTCCCCGCCGGGGTTCCCGCAGAGGTCGCCCGGCAACTGCCGAAACCGGCCAGGGTACCAGCAGCACCCGGGAGCACACCGGAACCACAAAGAGCGCCCCTGCGCCCAAGCAGCGGAAGGTTGCAAGGCCGGAGCCTCGCACGACCGTTTCCCGCCTTGGAAGAAACAGCACGCCTGAAGAACGGCTGGCCTATTACAAAAATAAGTATGGAGAAGATTTCACCCCTCGCACACCGGAAACCCCGCCACCCGCCGGCCATCAGAAGCCGAAGCGAAAGAAGTCCCTGCTCAAGAAAATCAAAGACTTCCTTTCAAAATAAAAACCACCTTCCAACCGGCACACGAAGCATGAGGGCGAAGCGCAACCGGTTCAACAGCAAAACCGGTCAACTGCATCGCCCGATTCTTCCACAGCAACCTGTTAATTGCCTGTGGATAAGTGCCGTGCCGGAGGGAAAGAGAAGCGATTGCTATTGGCGATTTAGCACTTTGCTCAAATCCTGACCACGGAAGAGTTGCAATAAAAACAAACGGTTAAGAATAATGGGCTGCAGGTGCACCGGAAGCAGCCGATGATTTTCTTTTTTATACCCAAGATATCCACAATCATCAGGAAGGAGTCAATATCTTGTGCCGGCTGGCGCGCACGCGCTTATTTTTTTTCCTCCGGCTGTTCTGAAAGAAAAATTTTCAAATATAAAAAAATCTGCTTTGCGTCTTTACCTAATAGTTTATGAGCAGTGGAGTGAAGTGTATAAAGCAGAAAAAATATGATGGAGGAGCTGAGGAACGTTCATCAAAAATCGGAGCACAAATTATTGCCTGCAGTTGCAAGGGATCATAGCTGAGGGTCATAGTAAGATTATTCGCTTCGTTTTTTCCTAGCAGGCTGTTCAAAACACCCATCTGCTGTGTTACGCTCAGCCTTGGTCATTGCAACATACTTGTATGTTTGCCGGTTGCCGGTTCACCCCTTGCCTGGCTGATCCCGTTTGCCGGTAAATGGTTCGGTCTTAGTACAAGATTGTAGTCGCAGGCTTCAGCCTGCGCAGATTCATAAAATAATGTGCTGTCTCCAGGCAATCGATCATAAAAAATACGCAAGCTAAAGCTTGCGACTACATCTTGCAACTACATTTATGTGTGTGGCAGTATCCGGTATCCAGAAACCAGCATCCAGTATCAAGGTTTTTCCCTACATCATGCAACGCTTGAGAGGCATGGAGTACTGGAGTGATGGAGTATTGGATACAGGCTGTTCTTCCGGCGGTTTTACTCCTGCATCCTGTATCGTGCATCATGCATCGCTTCCTTCTTCTCCTGTAAACTGTCAACCGGCAACCGTCAACTGTCAACTGTCAGCTGTCAACCGTCAACTGTAAACTTCTTTCCCCCTGTCCCCTGTCCCCTCTCTTTACAGCACAGAAAGCTCGTCCCCTGAAGACTGGTATCCTCCGAATAAGGGCATTGAAGGAGGAAGCCCGAAGGTGTCCTGAAGGATGATATGATCCGCAGCGTGGGCCTGCCTGATTAACTCCATTTCAGCAAACGCATCTCCTTTCACCGTGCTTAAATATGCCCACTGCCTCGCCCGGGCAATGCCCACAAACAGCATGCGGTGCCGGGCGGCGCCGTGAACCCAGGGAAATGACCGGTCAATCAGCCGCGGCATCAGAACGATGTCAAAGGTGAGCCCTTTGGCGCTGTGATAGGTTGATACCTTGGGAACCGGGCTGCCAAAATTGAGCGGTTGGTCTTCATCCGCCGGAACATCGGGATGGATCGCTTTCTCCACGGCAACGCCCCGCTCCTCCAATCCTTTGCTGATGCTGTGCACCTGCCGCTTGGTTGGTACAATGATCCCGATCCGCTCGTTTAAGACCTGGCGCCGCCCAATGATCTCCGCCAGCCGGTCCAGTTCCTCCGCGGCCGAAGCGGCTTCGAAACACAGGGGCCGTTCCCTGACCTGCTGTTCGGTGGAGCGCTGCGCCAGGTACTGCCCGCGCTGGACAGGATCATCGATGAAACAGGAGGCAAGCTCCGCCACATAGGGCGAATTGCGGTATCCGGCAAGCAGCGTGGCATTGCGTTTGGGTATGCCCAGGGTCTCCCGTATATGGGCCTCCGGAGCGCCTTCTTCAAAAATTCTCTGCAGCGGATCGGTAAACACGGTTATGTGCTGCGCCGCCAGACTGAGAATTTCATACACCTCCCCGGTAAGATCCTGCCCTTCATCCACCAGTATAAAATCAAGCTGCTTCTGAATCGACGCCGATTCCCGGAGCAGGCGAAGCACCGCGGTGCGGATCTGAGCGAAGTTGATGCTCCTTCCGCCCCCCGCCCGCGGCAGCCTGCGCGATATGCCGGCCTCATAGACAAGCCGGCACCAGTGGTCAAAGGTGCTGACCGCGTCTTCCGGCAAACGCAACAGCCTCAGCGCGGACCGGATGTATTCCTTGATGACGTTGGTAAAGACAAATATCCGGTAGTGTCCCGGCTGGACATTATAGGTCTCGACAATATGGGCCGCGCGATGGACCAGGACCTGGGTCTTGCCCGATCCCGGAGGACCGGCAATCACCCGGTGTTCCGCGGTGGACATTTCCACCACCCGCAATTGCTCCGGCGTCAGCTCCGCGCGGGGGAGCAGCCAGGTGCTCACGATTCTTCCTCACCACGCGCCGGCCCGGGAATGTCCGGGCGCAGCACATCATCGGGCGGCGTTTCCGTCTTTTTCCTGCTGCGTTTGTTCCATTCCTCGTCCGCCTTGTCCACCAGTGCTTCGTCATGATTGAGCTTCGCCGCCATGCGGTACCACCCCAGCTCCCATTCCGAAAGAACGTGGGGCGGATCATACGAGGCGAGGGCCTGGCGGAGCGCCGCTTTCGACTCATCGCCGCGATCGAGTTTCTCCAGGCATTTTGCCTTGAGGGTGAGATAAGGCGCCCGACCGTCGGCTTTCTTAAGCGCCCCCTCCACGGTTGCGAGCGCCTCCCGGTTGAGCCCCCGTTTGCTGAAGCTCAAGGCCAGGTTGAACATGGCCGTCCCGCATGATGAAACGCGGTCCGCCTCCCGGTAGGCCTTTTCCTCCCGGACATGGTCTCCCAGCTCGCCGTGGTAGATTCCCTGCAGGACTAAAATCTCCACGTCAGGCCGCCGGATCAGGCTGAGGGCGGTGCGCAGATAATCGAGGGCCTTCTCATGCTGGTGCAGGTCGGCATACCACTGGGCAAGCTGCACGAACGTGTCGCGGTCTTCCATGCCACCCCCGCCCTTCTGGCGCAATTCCTCCTCCGCCTCTTCTATCTGCATGCGCACCTCTCCGGGGTTCACCGTATTCACCAGGGGATTACCCACCGACCGCTCAAACGTTTGATCAGGCACGGCGCTCAAATATGCCCGGCATTCGAACTGCTTGCCCGCGGTGATCCGGTATTCCATGGTTATCTCTTCGCCGGCCAGCCCATGCCCGGGAAGCGCCCATATCTCGTTGAAGAGGAGCTGTTTGTCGGCGTGCCCGACAATCTCAAAGCGCAGCTTATCCACGAAAAGGTCCGGGCCGGAGGGAACCACCAAGTCGAGCTTGTGAACGCCGCCATTGGCCGGAAAGGGAAGCGCGCTCTGGGCGGGAACCAGGGTATGCGGCTCGCCGGAGGTGGTGATCAGGTCAATGCCGTCATAGAGGACCGGGACAATAAGCGGCCGCGATGATATTTCCTGATAGAGCGCATTCAGAGCCGCGCCCCGGGCAACCGCGGTTTGCATGGCCATCGGGTCGGGAAAGCATTCGACCGCGCCGTTCTCGAAATATCCTTGAACCGCCTTCATCACCTGGGGAATAAGCGAGCTCCCCCCGACCATGAGACAGAAGTTTACCTCGTTGGGCTTTATCCCCGCGCGGTGCAGGGCATCCTGCAGGGGGGCAAAAATGGACTGGGTGAGGCGGAACTCGCTTTCGCGGGCAAAGAGAAAATCGGTATCGAGGAACGGTTCCAGGATTGATTCGAAAGCGGCGGCGGTAAGGGATGGGGCGCTTAAACGCAGCTCACGGTTTTTCAGCCGGCAGGCAGTAGACGGCTGCCGTGCGGCGAGGGTGTTTTTATCAACATCATCATAGCGGTTGAATTGTATCAGCCGCTCCGTCTCCCGGCAGAGGGCGATCTTCAGGGCCTCAGCCTTGCCGAGCAGTTGCGGCTCGAGCCCCTTTTTCTTGTCCACCCAAGTCAGCTCAAAGGGCGGAAGATCATTCTCCTCGGCAAGCCGGGGTATGAGGCACTCATGCACGATGGCCGCGTCGATGTCGCCGCCGCCGAGCCGGTGATAGCGCGAGACCGCGAGCTGGCTCAGGCCGAGCCGCCCGTGCTTCCGGTCCGGGGTAATTTCAAGCACCGATACGTCGCAGGTGCCGCCGCCGAAATCAAACACCACGGCAAGCGCCGACCGGCCCGGTTCAACCGCCTTGTCAGCGTCGATGCGGTACAGGTAATCGATCAATGCCGCCGTGGGCTCGTCGAGCAGGTCCTCGTCACGGAGCGCAAGGCCGGCATACCGGCAGGCCAGCAGCGTGTCGCGGCGCTGGTTCAACTGGAACGAGGCGGGCACGGTGACCGCTATGCGCCGATGAATATTTTCTGCCGACTGTTCCGCCTGCTCTTTCAAAAACGCGAGAATTGTTCCGGCAATCTTTGAGGCGTGGTCGAAGGCTTCAGGCGCGCGGAAGTAGGTCTTGCGCAACCCCATTTCATTTTTGGTATCGTAAAACAGGTTTCTTTCAAAAAGCAGGTTGGCCTGGTTGGGGTTGGCGCGGAGTCGCTTCGCGCCCTCACCCACCCAGTGGCTCCCATCGGGGAGAATTGCCACTACTGAAGGCACCAGGGGGCTGGTATAGGTCCCCTCGGTCGTGGGCTGCTCCAGCTCCAGGGTTTTGCATCCCACGGTTCCGTCAGGGTTGATAATTGCCTCTGAAACGGAGGAGTTGGTGGTGCCCAGGTCAATGCCCAGCACCCGGATTTCTTGATCCGGGAGCTGTTCCGGACTGCCGGTAAAAAGCTGCAATGCCTTCATCGCTGTTTCCTCCTTTTTCGCAATTGCATTCGGAGAAAGTATAGCATGGAGGTGTGACAGGGAAGGTCAGCGGGAGGGGTCAGGGGAAAAGAAGTTTACAGTTTACAGTTGCCGGTTGACAGTTGACGGCTGACAATTGACAATTGACGGTTGACGGTTGCTATTGGTAAGAGGCACCCGCTTTTACACACCCCTTTTTACTATTGCTTTTTAAAATAAATTATCTATATATAATGGTAATTCCCCTTTTGCATCGACGCGGGGAGCGTGCAACCATCGGCGATTACGGGAGGAGGGGCGTATGAAAAAAATAGCTGCCGCAGTTGTTGCCGTGCTTTTTTTAGCGTTCGGTTTCGGGTGCGTTAAAGAAGAGAAGATCGGTATTCTGCTTATCGAAGTGGGGACCCCCGAAGGAAATGATCTGAGGTTCTATACCGACTTCTTCGGCGGCAGCAAGGATGTGTTCTATCCCGGGTGGTTTGCCGGCGGTCCCTTCGAAGGCACTGACTGCTACACAATTATTCACTACGCTGATGAGGCGGAGGGGGACATTTGCAATGTCCCCCAGGGCACGCCCATTGACGCTTTCTGCAATGAATATACCGGCGCCCATCCCGTGCTTTCACTGAACGACCTTGGACCGGACGGCAATAACAGCTTTGCCGCGGACTGTTACACGTTTGGACCGGACGTACCTCCCATAGCTTTTTTTGTGCTGACCGCCGACAGCACGGTTGATCCTTCAACCGGGGAAACCATTCCGGGGCCGGTCATCCAGGATCCTGATGCGGCCGGAGCCGGCATACCCGATTTTTTTGAGCTGAGCACCTTTAACCGCATGCACTGGCTGTACACCGCCCCTGGGCGAAAGGATCCTCACCGCAAGGTTGCCCTGAAGTATTTCTATGGTAATGATGCACCCGGCTATGATGCTGACTCGCCTGAATTGTCAAATATCAAGGACCGGCTCACTGCACGACTGCCCGGCCATGATCTTGTTTTTCGCCACGGGTGGGAAGGCTACATGGAGAACCTGGATGCATACGGCAACCCTCAGGCAATAAGCGACAGCACCGAAACCGCCATTGCCCAGCTCATAAACGAGGAAAAGGTCGACCGCATCGTGGTGGCATACATCAATCAGGCCTTCAACAACTATTCCCCGTACGGGCACGACTGGACCGATGAAAACGGCGAAGGCATAAGCGCCATACCCGGCAAAACCTACCGTGCATGCGTCGAAGATATCAATGACGGCAAAGGTCCCGCCACCCAGGCGGAACTTGATGAGTATCTGACCTACAAACCGTTTGAGAAACACTGGCAGCACACCTTCCCGCTCACCGAAGAGCTGATACACCGCTATGCCCCGGACATGCCGGTTTCTTTTGCCCCGCAGTCCGGCAACCACGATGAATACTTCCAGTCCGGGCTGGAGACGGTTCAGTATGCCATTGAGAAATACCACATTCCTGAAAGCTCATCATTAAAGGTTCTGGTTGTCCATCACGGGTATTACGCGGCATATCTGAAAGCCCAGGAGTGCGACGCCTATTTCAGGATAACCGATGCAGTAATGGCCCGGGCGATTGAAACGATCAAGAACGGCCTGGACTGGCAAGGCCGGCTGGAAGTGGAAGCCGCGGGCATCGAGTTTTCCGAAGGCAACTATGATTTTCCCAGTGCTGACGCACCGACGGGCAAGGTGATGAGCGCCGGTGAGGTCATTGATGCCTCCATCAATGGGGTTTATGTAAGCGCGATGGGCAAGGTCATCGATAACGGCTCCGATAATTTTGATTACATTATTGTTAACCCGTATGGCAGAACGGAATCACAGGATTCCTTGTACGGCGCCCGGGAGGAAACTCATGGAAACTTTGTAAATACCTCCATGGGTTACCGGCGCGATCGCAATGATGAGGACGGCGAGCCGTGGAACGCAGATGATGTTGATGAGGAACTGTATTCAGTGCGCAGGTTTGATGCGACCGGATGGCCAAGTTATCCGGGTTGCCTGGAAAATCCTGAGACTTGCGCCGACGGACAGCCGGTATACAAGGGCAGCGCCGAAAAACCCACCACGATAATTATGTGCGGTTCCATAACCGCTAATTTACAGCGCATCGGCAGGGCAAACCTTGTTAAGGCAAGCGTTAAATCCATCATCGAGGCAGTCAGGAACCCGAAATCCCGGGGAGTAAATTGAGCCGTAGGAGCAGTCCACCGTCGACAGTCCATAGTTCACGGTAAAAAAGAGACGGAGCAGGATGCAGGGAAGCAAATCAGAAGCACGAAATCCTAAATCCTAAACAAATTCAAACGACCAAAATTCATATAAAGGACAAACGGCAAGAAACAATTTGCTGATTGGGTTTTGCACATTTGAAATTAGGATTTTGAAATTGTTTGTGATTTCGTGCTTCGAATTTCGGATTTGTCCGTTCGCGTGTGTCAGGCATCGCTTTATGCTTTTCCTGTAAATGTGAACGCTTCTTTTGACCCTGAACCCTGACCCCTGCACCCTATATCCCAACCTTCACCTGTACAATTCATTCAAAAAGGAGGTTTGTATGAAACAGCAGAGATTGTTGGTACTGGCCCTGGTTGTCATGGCTTCATGCTTTGCCGCGTGCACACAGGATGATATGACCTTCCTCAGCGAAAAAACCGAAATAGCGTCAAATCCCAATCTTGCGGAATGGATACCGCGGATCGCATACAATTCGGTTGATGATGAGTTCCTGGTGGTGTGGACTGAACAGGGAGTAAGGGAAGAGGGAGGTGGCTCTCTGTACGGCATAATGGCCCAGCGCTTTTCATCAAGCGGGGACATGATCGGTGAGCGCTTCGAGCCCGCCGGCGCCCCCTTGCAAAAAATCATTCTCCTGCCGACCCCCGAATTCAACAGGTTCACCGAAGAATATTTCATCGGCTACACCATGGTCGGCGACGGATTCGATGAGTACGGCGCAATCTTCAACAGCAGCGGCGGCAGCATGAAGCAGCCGTTTGTCATTTCCGGACAGCCGAAAAGCCAGATGCATACCAGGCTTGCCTTCAATTCGACAAAGCATGAATATTTTGTCGTGTACAACAGCAGCGAAAGCGGCAGCCCGGACATCAAGGGTGTCATTCTCGCCGAGGACGGCACGCCGGTATCCGGCGAAATCATGATAAATGATGCCCCGGGCGACCAGTACAATCCGTACATCGCCTATAATCCGGTGAATGACACCTATCTGCTCAACTGGGAGGATTTCAGAAATGTTCCCACCTGGGAGCAAAACGGGGAAATTTACGGGGCGCTGCTTGACAGCGACGGGAATGTGCTGGTCAATGATATTCCCATGATCGATGATTTCGGCACGTCCGACGAGGGAGACCAGCGCTTGAATGAGGTGACCTACAACCCGAACCGGAACCAGTTTCTCGTATGCTGGACCGACACGGCCCCCTCCCTTGATAATGTAGGCATTCGGGGAAGGTTCATAACCGCGGGCGGTAAGCTGGCCGGACCCATATTTACCATTGTGGATGGTATCGGTCCGCAAATCTTCCCCCATGCCATATACGTCCCTTCCCGAAAAAGCTATTTCATGATGTGGGAAGACGGCAGAAACCAGGAAAACACGGATGACAGCTGGCGGAATTTAACCAATCTTGATATTTACGGAAAATGGATGAGCGCCAACGGAAGGCAGTTCAGTGATGAAGTAACTTTTTGCGAAGAGCCGGGGGTACAGCGCTACTCATCCATAAGCTATTCCGAACAAAGCGACCGGTTCCTGGTCACCTGGCAGGATATCGTCGACGAAGACTTGCATCTGGGGGAGACTGACGATCAATCAGGGCAGCATGTAAGAGAGGCCGGGGGCAATGTCTATGCCATTGCCTATGGGAAACCATAGGAAGAGAGGGTACAGGGTTCAAGGGCCAGATCCCAGGGTCCAGAATAAAAATTCGGTAGGAGCGGCTTGAGCCGCGATAGAATGATGAGGCCTGAACATTGCATTTTTCAGTCGTGCATGCGCGACTGAAACGTCTTGCAAGAAGGACGCGTGACAGCGCGTCCTTCTTTCTTTGATTGTGGGGGCTCTTCGTGCCTCCGCCTTTGTGATCTTCGTGGTTAATTTTTTTTACCGTTACTTCATCCACTTGTCCTATTTGTCCAATGTCAAGGGCTGACCCCAATAACCTACTCCAGGATCCAGAAACCAGCATCCACACCTGCATCCTGTATCGGGCATCATGCATCGCTTGCTTTTCTACCTTCACTGTGGACCATGGACAGTCGACCGCGGACTAAACGTTTTTCCTGCAAACTGTCAACCGGCAACTGTCAACTGTTTTTCCCTGCACCCTCACCCCTGAACCCTGTCCCCTCATTTATACTCCCCCGCATGTATCCCCAGCTTCTTCATGCGATACAGCAGGGTTGATCGTTTCATATGGAGTATGCTTGCTGCTCCGTTCGGTCCGGCAATGATTCCTTTTGTCCTTTTCAGCACATTCGATATGTGCTGCTTTTCCATTGCCGATAATGATGCTAGTTGTCCATCCTGATACTTGTCCATGCTTGACTCGTTTGCCGGGGATGACTTTTCTTTTTGCTCCAGGGAGGCTATTTGCATGTCGCGTTCTGTGTCTACATTGAGAATCGGCCTCAGATCATCTTCGGTCACCATCTTGTTCGACTTTAAAATGATGATGCGCTCCATAAAGTTTTCCAGTTCCCGGACATTGCCGGGCCATGGATAATGGACCAGGAGGTCAAGAGCGCCCTGGAGAAAATGCGGCCGTATCCGGTTGAGCTTTGAGCAGAATTTATCCATAAAATGCTTCCCCAGCAGGGGGATGTCCTCCTTGCGTTCGCGCAGGGGAGGAACGGCGACGGGAAAGATATTGAGCCGGTAATAAAGATCCTCCCTGAATTTGTACTCTTTCACCAGCCGGGCCAGTTCCTTGTTGGTCGCCGCAATAATGCGCACATCGGTTTTAATGGTTTCCGCCCCACCCACCCGCTCGAATTTCCCGTCCTGCAGGACCTGCAGCAATTTTGCCTGGGTATTGAGCGGCAATTCACTGATTTCATCCAGAAAAAGCGTGCTGTTGTTTGCCAATTCGAATCGGCCGATCTTTTTGGCGGTAGCGCCGGTAAATGAACCCTTTTCGTGTCCGAATAGCTCGCTTTCAATAAGTGTCGGAACCAGCGCCGCGCAGTTGAGCTTGAAAAAAGTGTTCCTGCTCCGGCCGCTTGCCTGGTGAATGGTCCGGGCAATAAGGTCCTTGCCGGTTCCGGTTTCGCCGGTCAGTAAAATCGTGGTGTCGGTTCGCGCCGCCTCCATTACGGTATTCATGAGGCCGGTCATGATTGGACTGGCATACACAATCTCACGCGACTCTCCGAACAGATCCAGCTCCCGCTTGAGATACCGCCTCTCTTCCGCCAGCACATCTTTGACGCTCTGCAATTGCTCATAGGCAAGCATATTGTCTATCACCAGGGAAAGTTGCCGCGCCACTTTTTCGAAAAATTCCGTGTTGTCCAGCATGAAGTGCGGCCGCTCCTTATAGCACACCTGGACCGTGCCGATCACGCTATCCCTCATCATCAGCGGCGCGCAGATGACCCATTGCAAACCTGCTTCAAGAAAGAGCCTGATCTGGGGATCATGCGATTGACGAGCCAGTTCTGCAATGACCGTCTTTTTTTCATTCATGGCCTGAAAGGGAATGATGACGGCCTTGATCGGCACCACCTCCTGTGGAAAGCCCAACACCTCAACCCCGATGGGAGGAGAAAAAAAGTCCCAGTTGTCTTCACCGGGTCTATTCAGCAGAATGCTGATGCGATCAAAAGAAAAGATCGGGTGCAGGACATTGACTATTTCTTTGAACAAGCCTTCCCGGGTTCTGTGGGCAATGATGGCATTGGTTATTTGCAGCAGTATCTTTTGTTCCTGCAGTTCATTTGTCTTCATCGGCATTCAGACTCCCTGTTTATTTATAGTACTGACATTACTATTATCATATACTCAACCAAAAAAACAAGCAAATCATGTCCAATATTCGACATCATGCCAAATATTGGACATGATTTTGGTCATGGCTATTGCAGCACAAAAAATAAACTACAGTAATTTCATGTTATTAAAAATAATCTGGACTTGGTATAGGTTTTGCTAGATATAAAAGTAAATTTTGAGCCATAGTTTGAATGTATGTACAGAAAGGCTCGACATTTCATTCTAACACCCCATATCTTTGCCAAGGAAGTCTGCAAGTGAACACCCCCCTCTAAGCTTGCAGGCTTCTTTGTTTTTTTTACCCAAGGCTGGCACAAGTGGTCTTTCTCCTTAGTTTATTTGCCATGATCGGCATACCATGCATCGCCATTACAGCGCCCCCACGGCAAGCACTACCGTCTGTAAAAAAAATATGCTATTTTCTATTACAAGTTTGCTGTCTTTGTGCATCTCCGATCCTTGCAGCCTGAAAGAACAGGCTATTGCACTGCACAAGACCAGATGGTTCTGCCGGCAACGGTAGGACCTCCCTTTTGGAAAGGCGCATTGCCACCAATTCCCCAAAAAACGAGGGAGGATGTATGGCGGAGAAAATTTATCGGATTAACATGACAAGATTGACGGCAACATCTGAGGATGTGCCGGAAAAATGGAAAGGGTTGGGGGGAAGAGGGTTGACCTCAACCATCGTCTCGCAGGAAGTGAAGCCTACCTGCAACCCGCTGGGTAAATTGAACAAGCTTGTCTTTGCCCCGGGGCTGCTCGCCGGAACACCCTGCCCGAATTCGGGAAGGCTTTCGGCCGGGGCGAAAAGCCCCCTGACCGGGACCATCAAGGAGAGCAATGCCGGCGGCACCGCCGCCCAGTGCCTTGCCCGGTTGGGCATTAAAGCTCTGGTCATTGAAGGCATGCCGGAAAAGAACGCATGGTACAGCCTGCACGTGGATAAGCACGGCGTTACCATTCAGGAAGAAACCGCATTGATCGGCAAGGGCAATTATGAGGTAATGAAGACGCTCGTGCAAAAACACGGCGACAAAACCGGCATCCTCTCCATCGGCCCGGCAGGCGAGCGCTGCCTGACCGCCGCCAATATTTCGGTAAAGGATCCCGACGGCAATATCCGCAGCCACGGCCGGGGCGGATTGGGCGCGGTCATGGGTTCCAAAAAGATAAAATATATTACCATTGATCCTGTCGGCGGTCCCGGCGTGGAAATTTTCGATCAGGAAAAGTTCAAGGAGGTGGCGCGCGCGTTTACCAAGGCGCTCATCGATCACCCGGTAAGCGGGCAGGCGCTTAAAACCTACGGCACCGATGTGCTGGTTAACATCCTCAATGAAGCGGGCGGCCTGCCGACCAGGAATTTTCGCTTCGGCAGGTTTGCCGGCGCCGACAAGATAAGCGGCGAGACCATGCGCGAGATCATCGTAAAGCGGAACGGCAAAACGCACCACGCATGCCATGCGGGGTGTGTCATGCAATGCTCGCAGGTATACAACGACAAGGACGGCAACTACCTCACTTCCGGCTTTGAGTATGAGACCATCTGGGGCTTCGGCGCCAACTGCTGCATCGATGATCTGGACATCATAGCTCAGGCGGATCACCTGCTGGACGATATCGGAATTGACTCCATAGAAACCGCGGTTGCCGTGGGGGTGGCCATGGAAGCCGGAATCATTCCCTTCGGCGACGGCGCCGGCACGCTCCGGCTGATTGAAGAAGTGAGAGAGGGCACCCCCCTCGGCAGGATTCTCGGCTCCGGGGCGGCGGCAGTCGGCCGGATGTATGGCGTAACCCGGGTGCCGGTTGTTAAAAACCAGGGTCTCCCGGCATATGACCCGCGGCCGGTCAAGGGCATGGGCATCACCTACGCGACCTCGACCATGGGCGCCGACCACACCGCCGGATACTGCATCCCCCTCAACATCCTGAGAATCGGGGGTTTCGTCGATCCCCTGCGCAAGGAGGGAGAGGTTGATCTCTCCCGTCGATTGCAGATCGGCACAGCGATGATTGACAGCGCCGGCCTCTGCATTTTCGTCATGTTCCCCATGCTGGACAACCTGGACGTGTTTTCCCTGATGTTCGACATGATCAATGCCAAGTATGACCTGCAGATGACCGCAGATGACGGGCGTACCCTGGGCAGAAAAATACTGCGCGCCGAACACGCGTTCAACCAGGCCGCCGGCTTCACCAACAAGCAGGATCGCCTGCCGGAGTTTTTCGAGGAGCCCATAGCGCCGCACAACGCGGTGTGGGATTTCACCTCTGAAGAGATTGATTCATATTGGGGCGTTTGAAAAACGAGGGGTCAGGGGACAGGGTTCAGGGGGCAGGGAAAAAATAGTTGACAGTTGGCGTTTGATAGTTTACAGGAGTAGCGCCTCGTACACGGTCAACGGTCCACAGTGAAGGTGGGTTGCAGGAAAAGCAAGCGATGGATGATGCACGATACAGGATGCAAGAGTAAAACCATAGGAAGGAACGTTTGTATCCATTACTCCCGTACTCAAACATGCCATCCACCGAACCACGAAGCACACGAAGATAAAACCGGCTAACGAACACACAGATCATACCGGAGCGGTGTCACATGAGAACCATGATGAAAAGCAAAATTCACCGGGCACGCATCACCGAAGCCAACGTTGATTATGAGGGCAGCATCACCATTGATAAAAAGCTGATGGCGGCGGCTGATATCGTTCCCTACGAGCAGGTGCACGTGCTCAACGTGAATAACGGCGCCCGCTTCACCACCTACGCCATTGAAGGGCCGGCGGGAGGCGGCGACATTTGCCTCAATGGCGCTGCGGCGCGGCTCGGCCTCAAAGGCGATCTTGTCATCATTATTACCTATACCCAGGTGAATGAGGCGGAATTGACAAATTATCGCCCCAAGGTGGTGCACGTGGATGAACACAACGCCATCACTTACAGGCTCGCAGAGCCGGTGTTTGCCTGAAAGATTCAGGATGCTGGTTTCTGGATACTGGATACTGGATGCTCGATGCTGGGTGCCGGAGTAATGGAGTGGTGGAGTAATGATTTCTGGATGAAGATGACAGAGGGACGCACTCCGTTGTGTCTCTCTGTTTATGTAGTGAATAATTATAAGAGGTAGCCGCAAGCTTTAGCTTGCGTTTTTTTGCGTCACTACCCTGTTTTTTAGTTTGACCTCCGTCATGCCGCTTACATTCTAATTTCCTACTCCTGCTTATTACTTCTTCATCGTTTTTCTTCTGCTTTTTTTTCTAAAGCAAGAAACTCGTTTATCTGATAGACTCTCCGTACAGAGACATGTACCCTGCCGGTTTATCAATCAATATCCTTCCACTGGTACAGGAGGTGCACACCAATGGCAGAAGATCGTTTTAACCCAATTCTTCACGATGACTCAGCCGTCCCCGAAACGTATCGCATCACTAGTCCCCTGGAGCAGCGCCAGTATCTCTGCGATGGCGCAATCAAGGAATGGACCGGCCCGCGTCAGGACGTGTTGTCTCCGGTGTGCGAAACCGATGGCGGCAGTGTCCGGCAGAAGCGCATGGGCAGCTACCCCCTGCTGACCGAAACACAGGCGCTTGAATCCCTCGAGGCGGCCTGCAGGGCCTACGATCAGGGAAGGGGGAAATGGCCGACCATGCCGGTTGAGGAACGCATCAAGCACATGGAGGCATTTACCTACCGGATGAAAGAGCAGCGGGAGGAAGTGGTCAAACTGCTCATGTGGGAAATAGGCAAGACCCTGCCTGATGCCGAAAAGGAGTTTGACCGCACGGTTGACTACATCCGGGACACCATTGCCGCCCTGAAGGATCTGGACCGGCTTTCATCACGGTTCGTCATTGAACAGGGCGTAATCGGGCAGATCCGCCGCGCGCCGCTCGGCGTGGTCCTCTGCATGGGCCCCTTCAACTATCCGCTCAATGAAACCTTCACCACCCTGATACCGGCGCTGATCATGGGAAACGCGGTGATCTTCAAGCCGCCGAAGCTGGGGGTTCTGCTCCACCAGCCGCTGCTCAAAGCGTTTTGTGAATCGTTCCCCCGGGGAGTTATCAACACCGTGTATGGTGACGGGCAGCAGGTCATTGCACCGCTCATGAAATCCGGAAGAATCGACGTGCTGGCATTTATCGGCAGCAGCCGGGTCGCGGACATCCTCAAGCACCAGCACCCGAAGCCGCATCGCCTTCGCTGCGTGCTGGGACTCGAAGCCAAGAATGCCGGCATTGTCCTGCAAGACGTCGATGTGGAGAATGCGGTGAAGGAATGCGCGCTGGGATCGCTCTCCTTCAACGGTCAGCGGTGCACCGCCCTCAAGATGATCTTCGTGCACGAAAAAATTGCTGACACGTTCATCGCCGGATTCATTGATGCCGTCGGCAGGCTCAAGGGAGGAATGCCCTGGGAAAAAGGGGTTGCCATCACGCCGTTGCCGGAACCCGGCAAGACCCGATATCTCACAGAGCTGATCGAGGACGCGCGGGGCAAGGGCGCGCGCGTAGTCAACAAAGACGGGGGAGCAGTGCAGCACACCTTCATGGCGCCGGCAGTGTTGTATCCGGTAAGCGCGGGCATGAGGCTCTACGCCGAGGAGCAGTTCGGCCCGGTCGTTCCGATCGCCCCGTTTCAAGATATTGAGGAACCCATGAACTACGTGATCCAATCCGATTATGGCCAGCAGGTCAGCCTGTTTGGAAGCAATGCACAGCAGATTGCCGGCCTCATCGATCCCCTGGTCAACCAGGTCTGCCGGGTCAATATCAACAGCCAGTGCCAGCGCGGCCCCGATACGTTTCCCTTCACCGGCAGGAAGGATTCCGCGGAGGGGACGCTTTCCGTATCCGACGCCCTGCGCGTCTTCACCATCAGGACGATGGTTGGGGCAAAGGAGACCGACGAGAACCGGCGGATCATACAATCGATCATCAGGGAGCGAAGCTCACGGTTCCTCTCGACGGATTTTATATTGTAGAGGAGGGAGAAGAGGAGATTGCGGATTTCGGATTGTGGAGTAATGGAGTGGTGGAGCATTGGATATAAACGTTGCTTCCTGTCGTTTTACCCCTGCATCCGGTATCGTGCATCATGCATCATTTGCTTTTCCACCTTCACTGTGGACCATGGACTGTCAACAGTGAACTAAACGCTTTTCCTGTCAACTGCAGACTCTTATCCCCTGCCCCCTCGCGCCTGCCTTTCCGGAATCCCCTCCTCGCAGGGTACTGCCGTCTGGCAGAGTCCGCAGGTCGGCAGAACCGGATCAAATGATTCGCACCGCTGCATAACTTCCGATCCATGGATCATGCAAAGCTGCTGGTCATGCCCTTTTTCTGAAATGGCCCCTCCCGGACACCGTGTAACACATCTCCCACATTCCTTTGAATTGTAAAAAAGGCAGTATTCGTGATACCTGCTATACGGTCGTGGAGTCGGTTTCAATTGCAAACTGGTGACGAGACTTCCGCAGCGAACGGCTATACCGCGTTTGGTAATCAGGCCGCCGCTGAGACCAAATGTGCCGAGACCTGCAACATACGCGACATGCCGTTCCGACCAGTTGGAGGTGAATCCGGCGCCTTCCGGCTGCAGCACTTCAAAGAACGGGGCATGGGTGGGAATCACGGCAACAAAGCCGCGATCCGTGAGATAAGAAACGATATGCTCCGCAAGTGTACCGTTCAGCTCTTCGCCGTGCGTCTTGGCAGAGGCCCATGCCTTCGATGAACAAAAGGTCTCGCCGCGATTCCCTTCCCGTATGACCCTGCTAAACGGAAGGATCCAGGAAACGACACTTGCTCCATCCCATGAGCCCGTGTAATCAGGAAACGACTTTTCCAGGATGTCACGGGGCGTCAGATAAAAGTCCCCTATGATCTTTTTAAATTCCGAAAACAGCGGATCAACTGCATCGGCAAAACCAACCAGCGGGGCGCTGAAATAAGATTCGATACCAAGGTCCGGGTTCCGGTTGTCAGGGGTTTCCGAGATGAAATGTTCTATCTCACTTATTATGGTTGCTTCGGGAGTGCTCTTTAGAGTGAACATCATTGAAGGGTGCAGGGTTGAGGGTTCAGGGAGCTGGATTGCGGAATGCGGATTTCAGATTGCGGATTTGTTTTCTCTTCACGTTCTTCTCGATTGTCTGCTGGAGTAATGGAGTGGTGAAATATTGGATACAAACGTTGCTTCCTGTCGTTTTCCCCTTGCATCCTGTATCGTGCATCATGCACCGCTTGTTTTCCACCTTCACTGTGGACTATGGACTATCGACCGTGGACTAAACGCTTTTCCTGTAAACTGTCAACCGGCAACTGTCAACTGTTTTCCCCTGACCCTGTTTCCTATCCCCTGTACCATTCGCGGCTCAAGCCGCTCCTACCGGATTTTTATCCTGACTTCTGTCCCCTGTCCCCTGTACCCTGTACCCTGAACCCTAGCCCCTGTTTTAAAAATGCGGATGGGTACCCACCGATGGATAGTTGCTTCTTTTTTCAAAGGGAAACCCGGGGTTCCCTTTTTCATCAAATTCACCCGCGCGCTGCTTATACTTTTCTATTTCATCATCGAGAAATTTCGTCCACTGCACGGTAACGATTCTTACGTATTCCTCATAATCATAATAGAGCTCACAGAGCAGATCATCCGAACTGGTATACACCTGTTCCATGACCAGCACTCCGCTGGTGTCATAGTATCGCCATCTCCCCGTCTTTTCCCGGCCGTTGTTGCACTCATATTCAATGAACGATCCGTCCTTAAGCAGGCGGCGTGCCGGTCCTTCCTTTCTTCCGTTCCGGTAGGTCAGCTCCTTCTTTAGTTGGCCGTTGCGATAATAGATCCGGGTCATTCCATCCCGCCGGCCCTGATCATCATATCCTGCTTCTTCTTTGAGCTTACGGGAAAGGAGGTAGAACTTTTTTTTAACTGTTTGCATGCCGACTCTCCAGGCTGCATTCTACGTTCATCGGTTTGTCTATTTCTCTTCGTGAACTTCGTGTATTTCCCTTCGTGTGCTTCGTGGTTGCAGCTTCGTGAGCTGGTTCAAAACAGAGGGTACAGAGTATAGGGTTCAGGGTCGGGCAGCTCATCCTGCATCATGTATCCTGCATCCCTTTCTCCAAATAGCGGGGCAAAATGTCTAAAAGCTTCCTCAGTGCCCGGGAGCGGTGGCTGATACGATTCTTTTGTTCGGGCGGCATCTCCGCAAAGGTCTGACCGTATTCGTGCACCAGAAAAACCGGATCATAGCCGAAGCCATGCTTCCCGCGCAGCGCGTCGATGATGATCCCCCTGCACTCCCCTTCCACAAACGCCGTCTCACCCTCCGGCGTGGCGATGCACAGCACGCATTTAAAACAGGCCCCCCTTTTATCAGGGGGAACGCCCTTCAGTTCCTCAAGCAGCCTGGCATTATTTGCCGCATCACCTGCGCCGTCTCCGGCAAACCGCGCGGAATAGACGCCCGGCCTTGCCCCCAGCGCATCAACCTCCAGGCCCGAATCATCGGCGATGGTGAGCTTGCCGGTGGCGCGAGCGACAACCGTGGCCTTCTTGAGGGCGTTCTCACGGAAGGTTTTCCCGTCCTCCACGATTTCCGGAATCCGGGGAAAATCCTTTAGCGACAGAAGCGTCACCCGGTACCCCTGTAAGAGCGCGGTGAATTCCTTCAGCTTATTCTGATTGGCGGTGGCGATGACAAGGTCCATGATCAGAGAGCGCGATGCTGGATGCTGGATGATAAAACACCTGCAACTATTTTTGTCACCCTGAACGAAGTGAAGGGTCTCATGCATGTAAAAAAGGAGATGCTTCGGCTCGCGCCTCAGAATTATAAAGCAAGGAACTCAGCATTACTCGCGAAGGAATACATTGAAACAATCAGATCAGATGTCCTGTAGTCGCAGGCTTCAGCCTGCGTGGATTGCATGCGAAGAGAATTTACAATGCTGCAAGCGTGGCAAGGAAGATTGCGCAAGCTGAAGCTTGCGGCTACCACTGATTATACCCATTCTCATGCATATTTTCGCAGGCTGAAGCCTGTAGCTACACCACGCCGAAAACATTCATCTTCCGTGAACGATGGACTGTTGACCATGTGCTGTACAGTCATAATCGGACGCAACGGAGTGCGTCCCTCCACATTGAGCGTCACGCAATCAGTATTCCATTACTCCACCACTCCATTACTCCATCAAGAAACTGCGTTTGACCCTGTCCCCTGTACCCGCAACCCTTGATGCTCTCCAGCTGCTACTCAACCATCAGCCCTCTGCCCCGCAGATAGGGCACGAGGTCCGCAAGCTCCAGCCTCTCCAGCGTCTCGCGCTTTTGCAGGCCGGTGGCCGCGTCCCAGCCGCGGGCGGCATAATATTCATCCATCACCTGTTCAAAATCTTTCCGGTCCAAAACGGCCCCCTTGCGTGAAACCAGTTCCCCCTGCCTGTTCGGCACAAAGAACTCGGGATTAAATAGGCCGATGGGCGGGTCCTGCTTCTCGAGCGGAGCGGTAAAATTAAAGTCTTCCAGCGTGTCGTCAATCCGGCCCCGGCGCCCCTCCCGCAGGTAGATGGCCCGGCACAGGTTCACGCACCGCTCGCCGGTCCGCAGGTAGTCTTCCGGACTCAGGTCAACCCCGGTTACCGCCGAAAACAGGCGCGCTTCAAGGGTCGGGTCACCCACGCCGCTTTCCCTGTTGGCGGTGTAGTCAATCGGCCAGAACCAGTCGCAGTACACCATGTTTTCCATGGCGTAACTGCGGTTCTGATTGATGACCGCTGCCGCACCCTTCTTCTCAATGCTGTTCATGTCCGCGGCGAGCTTATCTCCCCAGAAGGTTTCGGCCAGTTGCTGCAGCTTCGCAGTGGTCAGAAATCCCATCGCGCCTTCGGTCGCCATCCACATGGTCCACTTCAGCACCGGGAAGCTGACGCGATGCAACTGGGTGATGGGATAGAGCGGTTCGGTGGCGTAAATCGGGGCGTTTATCAGGAAAAGCCGGGGGGTGTAAAAATCGGCATCAAAGCCGGATTGCCGCACCAGGCCGTCGAGCAGGTCCGCGGCGCCCAGGCCGGTCGCTGAGCGGCGGCTTCCCTCGGCCAGCAGATCACCGACACCCCGGCGGCTGACAATCAGGTGTACCAGGTTTTCAATCCATTCCCGGGTACCCATGGTTTCGCGATGCAGGCCGGTTGCGGCGGGATCAATGATGCCGCGTTCGATTGCCTTGGGCAGCCAGAACAGCAGAAAGCGCATTTCCAGGGCGCACAGGCCATGCCGGTTGGCAAGCTCGGTGGCGTAAAAGGTGACCTCGCCCATCTTTCCGCGTTTCTCCATTTCAAATTCATAATAAAAAACCGAGGCCATGCAGCCCTTGCGGTGTCCCTGCATGCCGTCATCGATCTTGTAGACACCGCGCCGGCAGATGCCGGGGCATCCGAAGCAGGGCTGGTTTTTTACCTTCTCGGTTTCCTCCAGCATGAGTTCGCTCCAGAACCTGCCGGAGTCCTTGCCCTTCCATAATTGGGTAATCTCGTGCCTGATGGCAGTGACGTCCTCCGGCCGGGCTTCCGCAATTGAGCGTTGCGGCGCCCTGACCACGATTGCCTTCAGGTTTTTGCTGCCCATGACCGCCCCGAACCCCTTGGTCGCCACCGCGCCGCCGGACCCCATGATCGTGGCGAACCTCACCCGCATCTCACCGCCCCTGCCGATGGTTGCCATGTGGGCATCGGGGCCATACCGATGCTCGAGCGCTGCCATGGTTTCGGCGGTGTCCCTGCCCCATAATTCCTGAGCCGGTTCAAATGAGCATCTCCCTTCCGGTTCGATCAGCAGTATCACCGGCTCCGCGGACCTTCCGGTCACGGCAAGGCCGTCCAGGCCGGCCCACTTCATCGCCGCACCGAAGGTGCCGCCCAGGTTGCCGTTGGCGTATTGTTCCGGGAGCGCCATGGGAGACTTGCCCACCACGATCCAGCGCGACGAGCCCGGGGCGCGTGTGCCGCTCAAGGCTCCGTTCATGAAATAGAGACAGTTCTCCGGAGCAAATGCCCCGGAAACATCCGCCATCTCATCCCAGTACAAGCGGCTTGCCACGCCGCGGCCGCCAATGAACCTGGAAGCATAGTCGCCGGTTGAAGACATGCTGCCGGTGTGATCGGTAAGATTGATTCGCAGGAGCGATCCCGCCCGGCCAAAGTGAGGAGTTGTCATTGCGGAGGTTCCTTTACATCAGGGAGCAGTGTGTAGGGGTCAGGGTCAAAAGAGAAGTTTACAGTTGACAGTTACCAGTTGTCGGGCAATTCTTTCTCCTGCTTCGAGGTTCAACGTCTGGAGTAGTGGAGTGATGGAGTATTGGTTTCCATGTGCTGAATATGTAGCCCTACATTACCATCGCATTATTTGTGCTCTTCGCAGATCGGGGTCAGGTCTCAACATTCAATATTGCGTTCAAAAGCGCTACCTCTCATTTGTTGAATGCGGAGACCTGACCCCTTTGCTTCGTGTCCTTCGTATTTTCCTTCGTGCGCTTCGTGGTTCAACGTGAGGGTTGAGGGAGCAGGGTGCAGGATCAAGCGCCCTCTCATGCATCGTGCATCATGCATCATGTATCCTTCTCGCCCTCATCCCTTCCCCAAAATGGAGCGGGCGATGACCAGGCGCTGAATTTCCGATGTGCCTTCATAGAGGGTGGTGACGCGCGCGTCCCGGTAGAATCGCTCCACCGGGTATTCCTCCACGTACCCGTACCCCCCGAGCATCTGCACGGCGCTGTAGCAGGCGCGGTTGGCCGCTTCGCTGGCGTACAGTTTTCCCATGGCCGCTTCCCTGGCATACGGCTGTCCCGCCTCCTTGAGCGCTGCCGCCCGCAAGATGAGCAGCTGCGCAGCGTCAAGCTCGGTGTATGCGTCGGCGATCATCCACTGCAGGGCCTGAAAGGAAGAGATGGGTTTGCCGAACTGGATCCGTTCCTTGGCATAGGTAGTGGCAAAATCGATGGCTGCCAGGCCGATCCCCACGGCGAGCGAACCAATGCCGATGCGCCCTCCGGCCAGCTCGGCCAGCGCGATGTTGTACCCGGCGTTGAGCTGCCCCAGCAGATTGTCGCGCGGCACCCGACAGTCTTCGAACAACACCTCGTTGGTGGCCGAACCCCGCTGCCCCATCTTCTCCTCGTTCCTGCCGCATCTGCACCCGGGAGTTCCCCGCTCAACGATGAAGGTGCTGATGCCCCTGCCCCGCTGCGCGAGCTTATCGGTGACCGCCCACACGATAAATATGCCGGCGTATTCTGCGCTGGTAATGAACAGCTTGCTGCCGTTTATGACGTATCCGCCGTCGCACGGCACGGCGGTGGTTTTCATCCCGGTGGGGTCTGAGCCCGCCGACGATTCGGTGAGGCAAAAGGAGCCGGCAACATGCTCGCCGCTCATCAGGCCGGGGAGATGCTTCTGCCTCTGTGATTCGGTGCCGAACTCCACCAGCAGCTCGGCGACCATGTTGGTCACCGACATGGTAACCGCGGTCGAGGCGCAGACCTTGCCGATTTCGGTCAGGGCCAGGCTCAAGGCCACGGCGCCGGCGTGGGCGCCCCCGTATGCTTCCGGCACGTTAAGCCCCATGAAGCCGAGCTGCGCCAGTTTTTTCACATTGGCGACCAGGGTTGCATGGTCCTTCTCCCGGTCCAGCTTCTGCGCCACCGGCGCCAGTTCCTTCTGGGCAAAGCTGCGGGCGGTTTCCTGAATCATCTGCTGTTCGTTGCTGAGTTTAAAGTCCATAACGAATACCTAACGATCCTCAAAAACGGGTTTTCTTTTTTCCAAAAATGCCTGCATCCCTATTTCGCGGTCCGGGGTTTGGCAGCACTGCACAAAGGCCTCGGTTTCCATGGCGCATCCTTCCGCCAGGGTTGTTTCACAGCCCCGGTTGATCACCTGCTTGGCCAGCTTTATCGCCGCGGGCCCTTTTTCCGCGATGCTGTCAGCCAGCTTCATCACCTCCGGCATCAACTCAGGGAGCGGCAGCACCCTGTTGACAAGTCCTATTTCATAGGCCCGCCGCGCGTTAATAAACGCACCGCTGAAAATCAGCTCCTTGGTGATGGCCTTGCCCACCAGGCGGGGCAGCCGCTGCGTGCCCGCCCATCCCGGTATGATGCCCAGGATGGTCTCCGGCATCCCGAACAGCGCCTCCTCGCAGGCATAGATGATGTCACAGGCCAGTGCCAGCTCGGCCCCGCCGCCCAGCGCGTACCCGTTGACCGCCGCGATGACCGGCTTGCCGGTGTTCTGAATCATATCCATGGTCTGATGTCCCAGCCGGCTGAAGCGCCGCGCCTCCTCAGGAGAAAGGCTCCGCATCTCGGCAATGTCGGCCCCGGAGACAAAGGCCTTCCCGCTGCCGGTGACGATGATCGTGCGCACCGTTTTGTCCGCATCAAGGCCGGTACATGCCTCCTGGAGCTCTTTGTGGGTGATCGAATCGAGGGCGTTCAGCTTCTCGGGACGATTGACGGTAACAATCGCGCTTTTCCCCTCACGCCGGAGGGTGATATTCTTCCAGTTCATAAATTACCTTTGACTTTTTTGGTGGATGCATCAATAATTAACCAGACGGTTTTTCAGGCATTTTCATGCCGGAGCGCCCGGCCCGTTGTCCTCTGCGACGTCCGGTTATACGGGGAAATTTCATGGAAAGGAAGTATAATAAATCTGCCATGAAAAGGGAAGCTATTTCAAGCGGCATACTTTTGTTTTGTCTTTTGGCCTTCGCGGTTGTTCTGCCCTGCCCGGTTTATGCAGAGGGTGATGCATTTGAACAGGCTCGCGCACGGATGGTGCAGGCTGACCTGAAAGGAAGAGACATCACCGATGCTAAGGTGCTGTCGGCAATGGGCAAGGTGCCGCGGCATCTCTTTATCGACAAGAATTTACGGGATGCCGCCTACCATGACTATCCGCTTCCCATAGGGGAAGGGCAAACCATCTCACAGCCGTATATCGTGGCGCTCATGACCCAGTCGCTCAACCTGAAGCCGACCGACAGGGTGCTGGAAGTGGGCACCGGATCGGGATACCAGGCGGCGGTGCTCGCCGAGCTGGCCGATCAGGTGTATTCAATCGAAATAGATAAAAAGCTGGCCGAGAGGGCGGCAAAGACCCTCAAAGAGCTGGGATATTCGAAGGTCCGGGTGAAGCAGGGTGACGGATTTTTCGGCTGGCCTGAACATGCTCCGTTCGATGCCATCATGGTCACCTGCGCCGCCGAACGCATACCCGAACCGCTCATCAAGCAGTTGCAGGATGGCGGCCGGCTGATCATTCCTGTGGGAAGCACCGCCTTTCATCAGACCCTCACGCTTCTCACCCGGGTGAAAGGCGAAAACCAGGTCAAGCAGATTATCCCGGTCAGGTTTGTGCCCATGACCGGGGAAGCGGAAAAATGAGGAAGCAGGGGTCAGGGTGCAGGGGAAAACAAAGTCCACAGCAGTCAGTCCATAGTCGACAGCTAAAACAGCTCATCCTTCGTGTTCTTCCCGCTTTTCCTTCGTGGGCTTCGTGGTTGAACTATTTGATTTGGTTTATGCGTAACACAAAACAAATCTTGCTGACACTGCTGATTCTCATCCCCACCTTTCTTACCGCATCGGCTCAGAGTTCCTCCGGCGAGTGGGGGCCGTGGGACAGGGACCGCGTGTACGCGGTGGAGCAGCAACCGGCTCCGCAGCAACCGCCTCACCGGAACCTGCTCAGCGCCATTGCCGTTGCCCCGGGCATACTGCTGATATCATTCTTTCAGACGGTGGTCTCACCGGTTGACGGGGCTTCCTGTGATTTTTATCCCACCTGTTCGGCCTACGCCAAACAGGCCCTGCAGAAACACGGGCTCATCATCGGCCTGGCCATGGCCAGCGAGCGCCTTTGCCGCATTCATTCCCCCGAGGGCTATGAGCCGGTCGAAAAGTTCGGCGCCTACTACTACTACGATCCGGTTGAGAACAACGATTTCTGGTTTCATCAAAGAAGGGCCCGCACCCGGTGAGACGAACCTTCCTGATCGCGGTTGCATTCTCTGCACTTTCCGCAGCACCCTGCCGCTTCCTTCCGTTTGCCTTCCCGGGAGAAACCGGTTCGGTGACGGCGCTGACCGATGCCGGCGCAATCAAAGCATTTGCCGACAGCCTGTCGCAGCGCGGATTGCCGTTCCAGGCATCCATGGAAAATGAACGATCTATCTACCCACCTCCCTCGCGGGATTCGGAAACATCGCTGCTTGGTTTCGCCGACCACCTGTTTGAGCAGGGCCACTACTACCAGGCGGTGACCGAATACGATCGCTTCATCTACTTTAACCCGGACCATCCGTCGGTTCCCCGCGTGCGTCTCCAGATTGCCCGCTGCCACAAAATGGGCGCGCAATACGACAAGGCTATTGAGCTTTACCGTCAACTGGTGGTGCTTTATGCAGGCCGGGAGGAGGGCATCGAGGCGTCCTTCCAGGTAAGCGAGTGTTTCCGGCTTAATGAAGATTTCGATCAGGCACTGAACGGCTATTCCCGTTTTATCAGTGAAAACCCGGCGCATCCCCTTGCGGAAAAGGCGCGATGGAATATGGCATGGACCTGCCTGCAGCTTGAAGATTACACGTCGGCCCGGGATGAACTGCTTGCCCTGAATGAAAGCGAGCGTTACCGGGCGCCCGCGCAGGAACTCATCGCCGCCCTGGATGAACTGCCGCATGCGCGGCACAAATCGCCGGTCATAGCCGGGGTGCTGGCGGCGCTGATGCCGGGGGCGGGACATCTGTACACCGGCCAGAAGAAGCAGGCGCTGTTCTCCTTTGTTACCAATGCCCTGCTTATCTTCGGCAGCTATGAGGCCTTCGATAAAGAGGTCTACACCGCCGGCGGGTTTCTTTCGCTCTTCAGCCTTAATTACTACAGCGGCAATATCTTCGGCGCCATCACCAGCGCGCACCGGTTCAACCGGCTGCAAAGGGATGAGCGCCTGCGGCAGGCAATGCAAAGGTATGCGGATCAGGAAGATGGATTCCCGCTTTCGCGGGAATGACCTGCTGTTTCAATCTGATCATCATTGGCTTTTCTGACAATTGCAGTTGCACATCGCCTGCAATAATGTTAATTTGCCTTTTATTGTGCGGAGAAACGAGGGGCGTATGGCAATACGCCCCTACGGAATTAACAATTAATACACGAGCCTCTCCAGCAACCATGGAGAATTGATTCGCACGTAGATCATGTGGAGGGACGCGCTCCGTCGCGTCCGGTTTTTGTATTCGGCCATGACAGCGCATGGCCCTTCACATTGAATCGGATTCCCGCTAAAGCGGGGACGGTACTGTAAATGCAACCGCATTGCTTATGAACAGCAGCACATCATCAACCGAAACACATGACCGCATCGCGGCGGAAATACGGAAGCTCAAGGCGGAGCGGGATGCGGTCATTCTGGCCCACAATTATCAGCCGGGAGAGGTGCAGGACATCGCCGACTTCGTCGGCGACTCGCTCGACCTGAGCATCAGGGCCTCTCAAACCGATGCCCGGATCATCGTCTTTTGCGGCGTCCACTTCATGGCCGAGACCGCCGCCCTGCTCTGCCCGGGCAGGACCGTTCTCCTCCCCGACGAGCACGCCGGCTGCCCCATGGCGGACATGGTGACCGCCGAGCAGCTCCGGGAGGAGAAAAGAAAGTCACCCCGCGCCGCCGTGGTCGGCTACGTCAACACCTCCGCCGCGGTCAAGGCGGAATGCGACATCTGCTGCACGTCGGGCAACGCGATCAAGGTGATCAACTCGCTGCCGCAGGATATACCCATACTCTTTGTTCCCGACCGCCATCTCGGCGCCTACGTGGCCGCGCAAACCGGACGGAAGATGACACTCTGGCCCGGGTACTGCCCCACTCATCAGTTCATACGAGCCGGTGACATCGCGGCGCTGAAGCAACAATATCCCGGCGCGCAGGTGCTGGTTCACCCGGAGTGCAGCGGGGAGGTAACCGCAATGGCCGACGCCGTGCTCGGGACTGGCGGCATGCTCACCTATGCCCGGGAAAGCGCCGCGGACACCTTTATCATCGGGACCGAAAGCGGCATCATCCACCGGCTTACCAAGGAGAATCCCGGCAAGCAGTTCATCCCGGCAAGCGAAAGGGCAGTGTGTCCCAACATGAAGCGCATCAGCCTGGAAAAAATCCTCTGGTCCCTCCAGGATCTGCGGCACGAGGTGCGCGTGCCGGAAGAGCTCCGCGTCCGGGCGAAAACGGCGGTTGACCGAATGATCAGCATACGGTGAATGAACGTGGAAACGAAACGAAAAAAACTAGAGCGTCTGCTGCAGGAGATGGGCCGCGTCCTGGTGGCCTTTTCCGGCGGGGTGGACAGCACCCTGCTGCTCAAAATTGCCCGGGACGTTTTGAGAAGCGAGGTGATAGCGGTCACCGCCCTCTCTCCCACCTATCCCCGAAGCGAGGAAGCGGCGGCGCGGAGCATCGCCCGTGATCTCGGGGTGAGGCACTTCACCATCAAAACCAGCGAGCTTGACACCGCATCCTTCACCCGCAATCCGCCCGACCGCTGCTATCACTGCAAGAAGGAGCTCTTCACGCGGCTGAAGGCGTTTGGCAAGCAAAAGGGCTTCCCCCAGGTGATTGAGGCATCGAATAAAGATGATGAACGGGATTATCGCCCCGGCCTCAAGGCCCTGCAGGAGTTGGAAATCAGGAGCCCGTTCCGCGAGGCCGGCCTGGGCAAGCAGGAAATCAGAACCCTGTCGCGGCGGCTCAGCCTGCCCACCTTTGACAAGCCCTCGCTTGCCTGTCTTGCATCGCGATTCCCCTACGGCCAGACCATCAATGAAAAAAAGCTGCGCATGGTGGATGAGGCGGAGGCGTATCTGCACGGCCTTTCCTTCAAACAATGCCGGGTCAGGCATCATGGCCCCATCGCCCGCATCGAGGTGGAGCCGCAGGAACTGGATCGGTTTCATGACCGCGCGCTGCGGGAGGGAGTAAGCGCAAAGCTCAGGCAGCTGGGGTTCTCCTACATCACGCTGGACCTTGAGGGCTTCCGCTCGGGAAGCATGAACGAACCGCTGCTGCCTGCCGCCCCCCGTTCCGGCAGTCGACGTACCCCCCGCCGTCGCAAAAAAAACCGGACGCGGCAAAGCGCGTCCGGCACGAAAGAATAATGGCCTGAATAAATAATGCCTAGCAGGTTGTTGAAAAAGTAGTTTGCCGTAGGCTGTTCAAAAACGACCAGATGCAAGGCACGCGAAATCCTGAGGAATGAGGCGTACATGCGAGTACGCTGCAGTGACGAAGGATGAGCATGTAACGCAGGGGATGGGTGTTTTTCAGCAGCCTGCTACTGCTCCGGCAGCGATGTCCCGAGCAGCGGCTGCACCTCCCGGGCAAAATCTTCCAACAGCAGCGCCAGCCCCTCTCCGGTCCCGCCGCCGGAAAGCACATCTGCAATCTGAGCGCACGCCGGACCAGCCGCCAGGCTCGCAGTGCCGGCCTCCCCCGACGCCGCGAAAGCGGGGACATCGGCCTGCAGCGACCGTGCGCACGCCTGAGCGGCATGGGCAAAGGCCGCGGACTGCAGCCGCCGGGCAAGTGCGCCTGCAACCGATGCGTCGAACCGGGACTGCAGGGCGTTCATGGATGCCCCGGACTGGGCCATAACGCTGTCCCGCGCCGCGTCCTCCGGCTCAACCACCGGATTGAAGTCCTCGCCGTACCCCTGGAGGAAGTTGCCTGACTTGATCCAGAGCCACTGATTGGCGTTGCTATCAGCGCCAATCCCATAGACCCCCGGGATGCCGGTTTCCGACCAGTTGGACCCGTCACTGGCAAAACCTCCCACGCCGAGGATGAGATACACGGTGATCCACCACGGCGGAAGTTCACCCGGCGTTTCCATGAATTCACTGCCGAGCTGCACCGGCCAGGGGAAAAGGGTGTTCACGGCCACCGATTGAATGCCCAGGTAATCGCGCGTGTATTCCAGCCGCATTAACAGGGGGACCAGGGAGATGCGCATGCGCACCCACGTTCTCTCATTGGTGTCCGCGCCGAAGAGAATGGATGCGGCAGTCCAGGACGTTTCCACATCGCCGATTTTGTATTCGACCCACGAGGTACTCATGCCGTTATACCCGCCATAGAGCGGGGTGGCCCGCACCCCGGGGGCACTGCCCAGCGTCAGCACCAGAACCACTGCTATCAGCCATCCTCTCATACCGCACATCCCGCGCACACGCATGCTCAGCGCACCCTGAAGCCTTTGGAAACAACCACGATGCCCGACTCCGTCACCGTAAAATTCTTCCTGTCCTCTGCAGGATCATATCCGATGGCCATGCCCTCGGGTATCTCCGAATATTTGTCGACAATGGCCTTCCTGATTTTTGCGCCCTCCCTCACCCGAACGCCGTCGAGCAGGATGGAATCTTCAACCTGTGCGCAACTGTCCACCCGCACATTGGCTGAAATGATTGACCTGCGCACATCACCCCCGCTGATGATGGCGCCGCCCGCTATAATTGAATCGTAGGCCGCCCCTCGCCGCCCCCCCGCCGCGGTGTCTTCGGAGAGAACGGTTTTCGCCGGAGGGCTCGGGGCGTGATAGGTGTGAATGGGCCATGCCGAATCATAGAGATTCAAAAGCGGGCAGACGGAAACCAGGTCCATGCTGGCCTCGAAATAGGCCTCAACCGTCCCCACATCGCGCCAGTACTGGGTCTCCCCCGTTCCATCCACGAAGCTGTAGGCAAACGCCCTGTCTCCGCTCTCAACCATGGCCGGCAGGATGTTTTTGCCAAAATCGTGCTTGCTGCTCCTCTTCGCGTCTTCAATGAGCCGCTTTACCAGGATTGCGGTGTCGAAAACATACACCCCCATGGAGGCAAGAATCTTGTCCGGCTTGGCGGGAAGCGTGCGGGGGTGTTCCGGTTTTTCCTGAAAGCCCTGTATCCTGAAATCCGCGTCAACCTCGATGACCCCGAGCTGATTCGACAGGCCCTTGTCCATCTCCACCGATGCCACGGTCACACCGGCGCCTTTGAGCAAATGAAAATGAATCAACTCCCGGTAGTCCATCTTGTAAATGTGGTCGCCGGAGAGAACGAGCACCATGTCCGGCGTTTTCTTCTGCAGCAGATAGATGTTCTGAAAAATGGCGTCGGCGGTGCCTTTATACCAGTCCTCGTTGATCCGCTGCTGGGCGGGGACCACCGTGACATATTCCCCCAGGGTGCCGCTCAAAATATTCCACCCCTGCTGGATATGCCTGCTTAAGGAAAGGGATTTGTACTGGGAAAGGACATAGATGTGCCTCATCCCGGAATTAATGCAGTTGCTCAGGGTAAAATCGATGATCCGGTAAATGCCGCCGAAGGGAACCGCCGGCTTGGCGCGGTCCCTGGTCAGCGGATACAGACGCTCCCCCTTCCCCCCTGCCATCACCAATGTCGTGACCGACTTCACTGCTTATCCCTGCTTCCTTTCCAGAAGGGCGCGGATCTTCCGTTTCAGCTCGGTCAAATCTGATGACTTGACCACAAAATCGTCGGCCGCCCAGCTGATGAAATCATCCTTGTAGCTGGAATAGGCGCTGTGGATGATGACCGGGATATTTCGCTCCTTGCCGATAATCTTCCCCAGGGCCTCCAGCCCGTCCATGACCGGCATGCGGATATCCAGGACCACCAGGTCCGGTGGCGCCTCGGTTATGCTGTCCAGCGCTTCCTTCCCGTTTCGGGCCAGCCGTATCTGGTATCCCTCGTCGCGCAATTCCTCCTGATACAGCTTCCGCTGGTTGACCTCATCGTCCACAATCAATACTGTTGCCATGGGACCGCCCTCATAAAAATGTGCGTTGTGATGCCGCGGCAGGCAGCCGCGCGTAAGACGGAACGGCCCGAAGCCGCCGCCCTGCCGCCTCACATCTTGTACTTGAAATCATCAGGGTCAAGCTTTTCCAGCCACTCGGTAAAATCATCCGGTTTCTCTTCCGACTCGGCTTCACCGGTGTGGCCGGCCTTCTTGATCACCTCTTCGGCCACAAAAATGGGAGTCCCCACCCGCAGGGCGAGAGCGATGGCATCGCTGGGCCGGGAGTCGATTTCCACTGCGCCCTTCCTGGTGTTGATGTGAATGACCGCGTAAAAGGTGTTGTCCTTCAACTCCGTCACCACGATCTTGGTGGTTTCCCCCCCCAGCCCCTTGATGATGTTGAAGATCAAATCATGGGTCATGGGCCGGGCGGTGCTGATCTTGCGCAGCTCCAGGGCAATGGCATTCGCTTCAAAGATGCCGATCCAGATGGGCAACACCCGGGGGCCGTTCAGTTCCTCCAGGAACACCATCGCCCCGCTCTTGGCCAGATCGAACGCCAGATTTTTCACCTTCACTTCAATCAACATGCACCACACCTCTCATTTGTACATCCGATACCTGCCCGGGATCAACCGGGATGAAGGACGCCGATCAGGGGATGACCAGCTCTCTTCCCGCGACAAGGTGATCTCCTCCCCTGAGGTTGTTCATTCTGACGAGCTCCCCCACCGTGGTGTTATACTCCCGCGCAATCTGCGAAAGCGTCTCGCGCGGCTGCACCAGATGCCTGCCGGTCTTCCCCGTCTCCGCCGGCGCGCCGGGAAGGGCAATGCCGTCCCGCTTGGCCAGGAGGGACACAAACTCATAGGTCACATCGGAAAGGGAACCGGCAAGCTTCTGCTGAAAGGAGGCGCTCTTTAATAAACGCTCATCCTCGGGATTGGTGATAAACCCGGTTTCAATGAGCACCGAGGGAATGTCCGCCGCCCGCAGCACCACAAACCGCGCCTGCTTGGGCTGTTTAAACTTGACCTGGTTCAGGCCGGCCAGCGCGTTCAGTGCCAGCCCGCCGAAGTGGAGGCTGTCGTTCATGGTCTGGGTTTGCACCAGGTCAACCAGGATGCTGTTCAGATCCTTGTCGTCGGCATAGGCAACCCCGCCGAACATGTCGGAGGCGTTTTCCCGCTCCGCCAGCAGGCGGGCGGCCTCATCGCTGGCCCCCTTGAGCGAGAGGCAGTAGACCGACGCCCCTCGCACACCCTTGTTCAAATTGGCATCGGTGTGCAGGCTGATGAAAAAATCGGCGTTGTAATCGCGGGCAATGACGATCCGCTTCTCCAGGGGAATAAAGTAATCGCCGTCGCGGGTCAAAAAGGCCTTGAAGCCGGGTTTGCGGTTGATGCAGTCCCGCATTTTTTTTCCCAGCGCCAGCACGATGTTCTTCTCATAGGTGCCCTGCCGGCTGACCGCCCCCACATCATCTCCGCCGTGCCCCGGATCAATCACAATGATCCGGCGCTCTTTGCTCTGCTCCTGGACCCGGGCCTTGTGCTCTTTCTCAGCCAGGTCAGACCGGTTCAAATCAATCACCAGGCGGTAGGGCTTGTCCTCAAGCGGGTTGAGCAAAAAAATCTTTGACTGAACCGGCTGAACCAGGTCCATCACCAGCCGCACGGTGCCGGCGTCATACCGGGCAACCCGCACCCGCTGGACAATCGAGTCGCCGACGGCAAAGGAACGGGGTGACGCGACGGCGGTAGCGGCGTCCTTCAGGTCGATCACCAGCCGCTCCGGGCCCTTGAGCTCCATGGTTTGAAAGGAAAGGGGCTGATCGCTGTCAACCACGATGCGGGTGTGATCGGGGGCGGAAAAATACCGCATATCCCCCACCTTGATCGAAGCCGCGGCATGCCCGGCAGCGGCCAGGATCATCGCACCGATTGTCACCCACCATGCAACTCCCCGTTTCAGCATTTTCCTCCCGGCAGTGTGAGCCGAACACAACTATTTTTTCGGAGTTTATAATAATTTGTCGTTATTGTCAAACAGCTTATTCAAGCGGTCCCCCCCTCATATCGCTTGCCATTCATGCGCCTCTCCATTACAATGGGCGCGGATCGCCGGCGCATGCCCGTCGGCTCCCCATCACACCCTACAACCGGCTGAACGCTCACGCGCAGGAGGAAGCATGTCTGAGATATCCATCAATGAAGCGGGGAAAACTCTTATGGACCGGATCGTCGGGGTCTGGCCGGCCATCATGCGGGAACGCAGGAGGGAAAAAATCTTCTACGTGCTCTCGATGGTGATGGCGCTGCGCGGGAAGAAGGAGGCGGGACCGGAGGAGGTGACCGAGGCACTGCGGCTGGTGGTCCCCAGGTCCTATGACCCCTTCTTCCACATGATGGAGGACATGGACAAGTTTAAAAAACTGGCGCTCGACATTTACGACGACATGGAGGCGTACCGTGCCCTGCCCATCCAGGTCCGGCGATGGGAGAGACCGAACCCCTCCAAGCCGGCCAAATCGGCCAGTCAGATGAAGGTCATCGCCTTTTGCGCCAGCCCTCGAAAACACGGAAATACCGATCTTTTAATCGATGAGGCGCTGTCGGGCGCCGCGAGCGCCGGAGCAAGCGGAGAGAAGATTATGCTCCAGAAGATTGACCTCGGCTTCTGCATCGGATGCCGGAAATGCAAGGACGAGGGATATGAAGGCATGTGCACGGTCAAAGACGACATGACCGGCCTCTATGAGAAGATCATCGCCTCGGACGCCGTCATCATCGGGTTCCCCATTTACACCGGCAGGGAATGCGCCCAGCTCTCCACCTTCCTGGACCGCTGGGACTGCTTTGAGCGGTTTAAATTCGGGGCATCGATGAAACCGGGCAGAAGGGCCCTGGTCATCGGGACCTGGGGTTACCCGTACATCGACACCTATGACCATGTCATGGAAAATGTCATGCTGGTTTTAAACATGCACAAGGTCGAAACGGTTGAGGCCCTCTCCGCCTGCGGGTTCGAGGGAATCCTGCACGGCCTCGACGAAAAGCGAAAGGGGACGGTCGCGCAGTTTCCCGCGGAACTCCGCAAGGCCTTCGAGGCGGGGGTGGGGCTGGTAACCGGGGGGTGACCACTAATGCAAAGTATGGAAAGAGATGAAGACGGTGGTGATGCAATCATTTCCCCCTCACCCTCACCCCTGGTCGCCTTCGGCGCCGCCAGAGGCGGGTAAACCTCTCCCGCGATGGGACGAGGGAATCCCTTGCAGCCGTACTGTACGGTTTTAAAACTTAAGGGTACCTCTAAAAATTAACCTGACGCACAATCCATGTCATTCCCGCAAAAGCGGGAATCCATAAAAACCAAATACCTGGATTCCCCGATCAAGTCGGGGAATGACCATAAAATGAATAATGAGAGGTTCCCTTAAAACACCTCCTCCCCCTTGATGGGGGAGTATTAAGGTGGGGGTGACAAAATAATTTCTCCTTCATTCTGGAAATAATCAGGTATGTAGGGGCGTATGACCATACGTCCTGGCATCCTGAGTGAAACGAAGGATCTCGTCTTTCTGATTATCTTCACGCAGCCTGCCAGAGTGATAAAAAAAGATTCTTCGCTTCGTTCAGAATGACACAGCGAACCTTGCAGGGGCGACCGGCCGGTCGCCCCTACATTCGCTAAAACATCTATTGCGAAAAATATTGTAAAGCCTTCTGAAAATAACTATAGTGTGAACACTTACTAACCCTGGGGAGGGGTCTGGCGATGGAAGGTCACATTTACAAACCGTTTGACAGGGAACTGAACGACCTGAAGGAAAATCTCCTGTTCATGGGGGAGCTGGTGGAAAAGGCCATCAACCGGGCCATCACCTCCCTCGGAGAGGGAGACTCCGAACTGGCGGCGGCGGTTATCGCTGATGATGATAAGGTTGACCGGCAGGAACTGAAGATCGACGAGCTCTGCCTGAAAATCCTCGCCCTGCGCCAGCCTGCCGCGCGCGACCTGCGATTTATCATCTCCGCCATCAAGGTGAATTATGACCTGGAGCGCATCGGCGACATGGCGGTCAACATATGTGAGCTGGTCCAGGAGCTCAACGTCGAGCCGCAGCTAAAACCCTACGTGGATCTGCCCCGGATGGCCGACCTGGCGCAGCAGATGCTCCAGCAGTGCCTGGGTGCCTTCGTGAACGCCAATCCTGCTATTGCCCGGCAGGTAATCGCACACGACGAGGAGGTGGATAGGCTCCATGACCAGATTTTCCATGAGCTGCTGGATTACATGACCCGCGACTTCAGCACGGTGACCAGGTCAACCCGCCTGCTGCTTATTTCCCGGCACCTGGAGCGGATCGCCGACCACGCGGTGAACATTGCCGAGCTGGTTATTTTCATGGCAGAGGGAAAAATCGTCCGGCATTTACGTGATAACAAGGGAGAGTAAGGAAGTGGCCTGCTGCCGCCTCATCCTGCTTGCGCTCATCACTTTGATCATCGGAGCCTGCTCCGGCAGCTCCCGGCAACAGGCGGTGAGCGAACGGGTCATCGTAAACATCGCCGGATCCACCTCGGTCATGCCCTTCAGTGAAAAGCTTGCTGAACACTTCATGCTCGAGCATCCCACCTTCGCCATCAACGTCCAGGCGGGGGGGTCGACCGCAGGGATCCAGGCCTGCATCACTCACACGGTGGACATCGGCATGTGCTCCCGCGAGCTGAAGGGAGATGAGCAGGTCCTCACCGCCATACCGATCTGCTATGACGGCATCGCCATCGTGGTCAACCCGCTTAACCCGGTGATCTCCCTTTCCCTTTCCCAGGCGCGGGGCATATTCAACGGATCCATCACCAACTGGAAAGAGCTCGGCTGGATTGACCGCCGGATCGACGCGGTCAGCCGGGAGGAGGGATCGGGAACGCGGGGCGCCTTCGAGGAGCTGGTGATGGGAGGCGATGCCATTGATGACGCCACCATGGTGCAGGACTCCAACGGGTCGGTGCGGGAGGTGGTGGCAACCGATCCCTATGCCATCGGCTACCTCTCCCTGGGCATCGTCGATGCGCGGGTAACCGCCGTGGCCATCGATGGGGTGAAGCCGTCTCCCGCAACCATTCATGAAAAGCACTACAAGATTGTTCGCCCTTTTTTATATCTCACCATGGGCACCCCCAGTGAGGCCGCACGGCGTTTCATCGATTATGTGCTTTCGGACGAAGGGCAATCCATTTTATTGAAAGAGGGGCTGATACCTGCCTATGACTTTTCCTAATACCGCCATCAAAGAACGCGTGGTGAGCATCACCCTCACCATCTTTGCCTTTTCGTCGCTTGTCTTTCTCTTTCTCATATTCCTTTTTATTCTCATCGAGGGCCTCCCCCTCTTTTTCAAGGTAGGGTTGAAGCACATCATCCTCGGCTTCAAGTGGGCGCCCACCAGGGGTTCATTCGGCATCTTCCCGATGATTGTCTCCTCATGCATGGTGACCGTCGGCGCACTGGCGATCGGGGGGCCGCTGGGACTGGGCTGCGCCATCTACCTGGCGGAGTACGCCGGCAAACAGGGCAGGACGTATCTCAAGCCATCACTGGAACTGCTGGCCGGCATCCCTTCGGTGGTCTACGGCTTCCTGGGGGTCGTCTACATTGTTCCGGTGATACGGGAATACCTGGGGGGCTCCGGCTTTTCGCTGCTCGCCACCTCGCTGGTGCTGGGGATCATGATCCTCCCCACGGTGATCAGCATATCCTATGACGCGCTCATGTCGGTGCCCCGCTCCTACCGCGAGGGGTCGCTGGCCATGGGCGCAACCAAATGGCAGACGGTCTACCGGGTGGTGATTCCCTCCGCCCGGTCGGGTATCCTGGCCGGCTTCATCCTGGGCATGGGACGGGCGGTGGGTGAAACCATGGCGGTAATCATGGTGGCGGGCAATGCCCTGAAGATCCCCTCCGGCGTGCTTGAGCCCTTGCGGACATTGACCAGCAACATTGCCCTTGAGCTGGCCTACGCCAGCGGCGACCACCGCATGGGGCTGTTCTCAACCGGCGTGGTGCTGCTGATCATCATCATGATCCTGAATTACATCGCCAATTTCGTCATTCGCCGAAAGGTTTTGAAATGAGGGTTAATCCCCGCTCGGTCAACACCGTCGCCGCGCTCTGCCTGAACGCACAGGCGCTCTTTACCGTCAGCATCCTGGTGGTGATCATCTGCATCATCTTCATCAAGGGGATTGCCAACCTCAACCTGGAATTCATCCTTACCTTTCCCCAGGACATGGGCCGGCACGGCGGCATCTTCCCTTCCATCGTGGGAACCTTTTTCCTGGTGCTGCTTTCCCTGCTCTTCGCCGCGCCGCTGGGGCTGGGCACCGCCATTTACCTGACCGAATACACCCGGGAGTCCCGGCTCACCACGCTGATCCGCTTCGGGGTGGAATCGCTCGCCGGGGTGCCCTCGATCATTTACGGCCTGTTCGGCTTCATCTTTTTCGTGATCAAGCTCAAGATGGGATGGTCCCTGCTGGCAGGATCGCTGACCATGGCCATCATGATCCTGCCCACCATCATCCGTACCAGCGAAGAGGCCATCAAGTCGGTGCCGGTAAACCTGAGGCGGGTGAGCTATTCGCTGGGCGCCACCCGCTGGGAAACCACCACCCGGGTGGTGCTGCCCTGCGCCGCCCCGGGCATTCTCACCGGCATCATGCTGAGCATCGGCAGAACCATCAGCGAGACCGCCGCGGTGATCTTTACCATGGGAAGCTCGCTCCGGCTTCCCACCTCGCTCATGGATTCGGGCAGGAGCATGGCGGTGCATTTCTACATCCTGGCGCGCGAGGGCATCTCCCTGGAAAAGGCATATGCCACCGCCCTGGTGCTGGTGCTGATCATCCTGGCCATCAACGCCGTGGCCTATTATCTCATGCACCGCATAACCTCAAAGTACTCATGACCGCCCCCATGGACTGCAAGATACATTTTGAGCACGTCAGGGTATCATTCGGAAGCGCCGCGGTGTTGCGGGACATCAATCTCCAGGTCTGCCGGAACAGCGTCACCGGCTTCATGGGGCCATCGGGCAGCGGCAAGTCCACCCTCATCTCGCTGGTCAACCGGATGATCGATTTTGAAGACAGCGTGACGCTTGAGGGAAGCGTGACCATTGACGGCAGCAACGTGCTGGACCCCCGCACCGACGCAATCAGCCTGCGAAAGCGGGTGGGCACCGTCTTCGCGGTGCCGCTGCCCCTGCCCCGCTCCATATTCGAGAATGTCGCCTTCGGATTGCGGCTGCAGGGGATTACCAGGAGGAGTGAGCTCGACGAGATGGTCGCCGAGAGCTTAAGCAAGGCATTTCTCTTTGAAGAGGTGCGGGACCGGCTGCAGGTCTCGGCGCTCAAGCTCTCCGGCGGGCAACAGCAGCGTCTCTGCCTGGCCCGCACCCTGGCCCTGAAGCCGGAAATTATCCTGCTTGACGAGCCCTGCTCGGGGCTGGACCCCATTTCCACCGCCAAGATAGAAGAGGCGCTGAGCGAGCTCAAGAAGGAGTACACCATCGTGTTGGTCTCCAACAACACCAAGCAGATCGCCCGCGCCACCGACTACGCCGCCTTCTTCTACATGGGCACGCTGGTGGAATACGGCGAAACCTCCTCCATCTTCACCAACCCGGCGGTGCAACAGACCGAAGATTACATCCAGGGGAAGTTCGGATGATGCCTGATTGCGCGCTCAAGACTGAAGGGCTGAACCTGTTTTACGGAAGCTTCCATGGGCTGAAGGATGTGGACTTCTGCGTGTACACCAATGCCATAACCGCGCTGATCGGCCCCTCGGGGTGCGGCAAATCGACCCTGCTCCGCTGCTTCAATCGCATGAATGACCTGATTGACGACGTCGACATCAGGGGAACCATCCTGGTGACCGGCCGGCGGATCGAGGAGTTTGATGTCATATCGCTGCGGAAGAAGGTGGGCATGGTGTTTCAGCGGCCCAACCCGTTTCCGGCCTCGGTCTATGAAAACATGATCTACGGGCTCAAGACCCATGGGATCAAGAAAAAGCTGTACCCCGACATCGTCGAGCGGTGCCTCACGGCGGTTGACCTGCTCGACGATCTCAAAGACAAGCTGCAGCAGCCTGCCTTAAGCCTTTCCGAGGAGATGAAGCAGCGGCTGTGCGTCGCGCGCCTGCTCACCGTGGAGCCGGAAATCATCCTGCTCGACGAGCCCTGCTCCGCCCTCGATCCCATCGCCACCCTGAAAATCGAGGAGCTGATGGCCGAGCTGAAAAAGCACTACACCATTCTCATCGTCACCCACAACATGCAGCAGGCGGCCCGCGTCTCCGACTTCACCGGCTTCATGCTGCTGGGCGAGCTCATCGAGTTTGACAAGACGCCGCAGGTCTTCACCTCTCCCCAGGACAAGCGAACCGAGGGCTACATCACCGGCCGGTTTGGATGAGGACGGACCTACCCGAGGGGGACGTTCGTGCAGAACGTGCTTTCGGTGAGAGAAGTAATGTTACGGGGATCGCTATGCCTCGATATTCAAGGATTCCTTTTGAATCACTGCTACCGGCTGTAGTTAATAGTGGAATCGACTCTAAGCACTTTCTGCACGAACGTCCCCCCTTTGTTTTGGCGACCGGCCGGTCGCCCCTACGTGATGTTTATCTGGTTTTTCTTCGTGTTCTCTTTGTCACCTCTTCGTGGTCTTCGTGGTGAAGAGTTTGGTTTGGAACACGTGACATTTGGATCTTGGATTTGTTTCCTCCGCAATCCGAAATCCGCATTCCGAAATTCCTGCTTTCCCCTGAACCCTGTCCCCTGCCCCCTCACCCCCTCTTCAATATCTCCGCCACGGCGTCGCCCACCAATGCGGGGTTGGTGACCACGGAGATACCCGCCTGCTGCCAGGCGGCATTCTTTTCCGCCGCGGTTCCCTTGCCGCCGGAGATGATGGCGCCGGCATGTCCCATGCGCCTGCCCGGCGGTGCAGTCTGCCCGGCGATGAATCCCACCACCGGCTTCTTCACCCGCTCCTTCACAAATGCCGCGGCCTCTTCCTCGGCGGTGCCGCCGATTTCTCCGATAATCACGATCAGCTCGGTGGCCGCATCCTGGTTGAACAGGTTCAGCAGATCGACAAATGAGGTGCCCACCAGCGGATCACCGCCGATGCCGATGCAGGTTGACTGGCCGATGCCGCGCTGGCTCAGCTGCCAGACCACTTCGTAGGTCAGGGTCCCGCTCCGGGAAATTAATCCCACCGATCCCTCGCGGTGGATGGGGCCGGGCATGATGCCGATCTTGCTTTTCCCGGGGCTGATCAGGCCGGGGCAGTTGGGACCGATAAGCCTGGTCTTCTTTCCCTTGAGGCAGCTGCGCACCCTGACCATCTCCAACACCGGGATGCCCTCGGTGATGCAGATCACCAGTTCGACCCCGGCATCGACCGATTCTACAATGGCGTCCGCCGCAAACGCCGCCGGCACAAATATGCACGACGCATTGGCTCCCGCCAGCTTCACCGCGTCCTCCACCCGGTTGAACACCGGTATGCCGTCGACCGCCTGCCCTCCCTTTCCCGGCGTTACCCCCGCCACAACGTTGGTTCCATATTCCACCATCTGACGGGCATGAAAGCTGCCTTCGCTGCCGGTTATTCCCTGGACAACCACCCTGGTATTTTTATCGATTAGTATGCTCACAGCGTGCTCCTTATCAGATGTAGCAGGCTATTCAACAGCTGCCAGTATCAAATGGATCCTGCGATCAAGTCGCAGGATGACTTTTTTAATAATGGAGGGCCATGCTCTGTCATGGCCGAACGGACGCAACAGAGTGCCTCCCTCCATACATCTAACAGTCTGCTCGTTAGCAGAAGATCCCGTGCAACACTGTCAGCTCGCCATGGTCGCTGTGATGCCTGCCACCTTGTCCGCGGCGTCACGGAAATCCACCGCCACCTGAAAGGCAAGCCCCGATTCCTTTAAAATTCTCCTCCCCTCCTCCACGTTGGTGCCTTCCAGCCGAACCACCATGGGCAGGTGCAGTCCGACTTTCTTCGCTGCTTCAACGATGCCGGTTGCAACGCGTTCGCAGCGCAGGATGCCGCCAAAGATGTTGACCAGCACCACCTTCACCTTGTCATCCGCCAGCAGGATCTTGAAGGCCTGCTCCACCCGTTCGGCGGAAGCGCCGCCGCCCACGTCCAGGAAGTTGGCGGGATTGCCGCCGGCCAACTTGATGATGTCCATGGTGGCCATGGCCAGCCCCGCGCCGTTGACCATGCAGCCCACGTTGCCGTCAAGCTTGATATAATTGAGCTTGTGCTGCAACGCCTGGTTTTCCAGCGGGTCCACCTCATTCACGTCGTAGAATGCCTTGATCTCGGGATGCCGGAAGAGCGCATCATCATCAAAGGTCATCTTGGCATCCAGGGCAATCAGGCGGCTGTCGGCGGTGATCACCAGCGGATTGATCTCCACCAGGGTCGCGTCGTTCTCCATGAAAATGCTAAAGAACTGCTTATACAGTGTCGCGGCCTGCGCGTGCAGCTCCCTGGGCAGTCCCAGGCCGAACGAGAGCTTGCGGGCATGAAAGCCCATGAAGCCGGTCGCCGGATCAATGCCCACCTTCAGTATTTTCTCCGGCGACGTCGCCGCCACTTCTTCGATGTCCATGCCCCCGGCCTCGGAAACCATGATCACCGGGACCGCCTGGGCCCGGTCAACCACGATGCCGAGGTAGAGCTCTTTGACGATGTCCAGCCCTTCCTCGACCAGCACCTGCTTTACTTTTCTGCCTTCAGGCCCGGTCTGATGGGTGACCAGGTTCATGCCGATAATCTGCTTGGCCGCGGCGAAAGCCTCTTCCGGTGTCGACACCACCTTCACTCCCCCGCCCTTCCCGCGCCCGCCCGCGTGAATCTGGGCCTTGACCACGATTTTGCCGCCCAGTTGTTCGGCAATCTTTTTTGCCCGCGCCGCCGATTTTGCCACGCCGCCTTTGGGAATGGGCACATCATATTTTTTCAAAATCTTCTTTGCCTGAAATTCATGAATTTTCATGCTCTCATCTCAGTATGGATTAATGATCGTGCACCGCCATCACTCGGTTCAGTGGCTCATGGAGGAGGGGCTTTTGATGCCACAACGCAATTATTCGGACCATATAGAACAGCAGCGACTTTCTCACCAGGTCCGACAGACCCGCATGGCACCATTCCTTATCGAAGCCTCTGCACAGCTGCCTGCCCACGGTTTAAGTCGTAAGGCACCTCGTGCCGCAAGCTGCTCAACACATTGTTGTGGCTAAAAAGCCCCTCCTCCATGAGCCAGATAGTAACTATCAATGACGCACTACACCACCTTATGTAAAAAACAAAAAAATGAGTCGATTGCGTCGCGCTGCTCGCAATGACTCACATCAATGTGCTCCATCATATAATGGATTCCGGGACCATGTGCTCAACACAGTTTCGGCAATCGGTCTATAGCAATCCCAACGACTTCAAAAGCTCGGACGGTGAAATGATATGCTTCTTAAACCACTTGTCGGTATCGGGGAGCCCCATGGCCAGCCCCAGAAGCTCGGTAAAATAAAATATCGGCATCACGTCATGCGTGGCCGATTCCTGCCGGGTATCCAGATTGGCCTGGCAGAGCGGGCAGGCGGTAACAATACACGCTGCACCTGACCGCCGCGCGTAGGTCATCAGGTCACCCACCAGCTTGTAGACAATATCGGTTCTGGTCAGCGCGAGGCTCCCGCCGCAGCAATCAACTTTACCTGCCCAGTCGCGCGGCGCAGCGCCCAGCCATTCCATCAAGCCATCCATCAGCACCGGATTCTCAGGGTTGCCAAATTCCGTTACCTTGGGGGGACGCACCAGCAGACAGCCATAGTAGGATACCACCTTCAGGTCCGCCAGCGGTTTTCTCACCTTTTCCCTGATGGCAGTTTCACCGATATCGTTGCAGATGATGTCCAGGAGATGCCTGGTTCGGTAGGTGCCCTGGTAGGGAATGCCCACCGCATCCACAATCTCCTGTTTCAGCCTCTCGTCTCTCCGCAATTCATACGCCGCTGTTTTAAAGCGGAGGAAACAGGCCGCACAACCCACCGCCACGTCCCGCCCCAGCGTCTCGGCAATGGCAAGGTTTCTCGCCGGCAGCGATAAAGAGAGCTTAAAGTCGGTGCAGTGGGCCGATGACGCGCCGCAGCAGCTCCAGTCAGGAAGCTCCTCCAGCTCCACCCCCAACGCGTTGCAGACGGCATGAATCGACATCTCGTATTCCTGCGCCGTTGAATGCAACGAACACCCGGGATAGTACGAAAATTTCACGGCATCACCCTTCCAGCATTCATTTCAACCCCTGCCCGCTGCTCGCCTGCTTCTTGCGAACAGCGCCTTCAGTTCCCGTACCGATTTGATCCGGCGGGGAACTATCCCCAGCTTGCCCTTAAGGAACATTTTGATGCCCAGGGGCACATCCTTGAGAAATTCCCCCGTTTTGATTTTCAGCAGCAGTATCAGCGAGGCCTCATGCTGCCGCCCCAGCGCTGCAATCAAGGATAAGAAGGTCTTGTGCATGGTGACAATGGCGCCCTCTTTTGTTTTCGCCCCTTCCTGAAGGGCCGTTTCACGCAGGGTATCAATCACCTTGAGCACATCGACCTCATTGGGACAGCGCGCCACGCAGGTACCGCAGGCGGCGCAGAGCCAGATGGCGGAGGAGGAAAGGAGGGGTTTCTTGATCCCGAGCTGCGCCATCCTGATGATCTGGTGAGGATAGTAGTCCATGGCATAGGCCACCGGGCAGGAGGAGGTGCAGACATAGCACTGATAACACCGGGTCAGATCGGCATGGCTCGCCTCTTTCATCCGCCTGGCAAATGCCTGATCACAAATCTCGGAACCGCGTTCGCTGATATATTTCATGGCTCATTTCAGTCGAAGACGATTGTTAAATGAATAATCATATCATCACTGTCATTTCGAAGGAGCTTCAGCGGCTGAGAAATCTTATAAGATTTCTCACATGCGTTCGAAATGACACAATCAGATTTTTTGCGGGAGTTTATCCTGAGCAATACAATGAGATGCTTCGCTTCGCTCAGAATGACAAGGGAAAAGCTGACAATAACAGACACTGTGCTCGAAATCAATATTCAAACAATTACTTACTCAATCTCCTTCGAATAATATCCTTCCTCGTACAGCTTCTCGTCATCCCGGACCTGCAGGCGGATTAAAACTATGGCGAGGATGATCAGCGCCCAGAGGCAGAGCAGCCCGTACAGCCGCTCGTCAGTCATCTCCCGCGCTATCTCAACTTGCTCAGAGGTGATAACCGCAGCACCCGTATCCCCTTCCGGCTTCACCTCTTCCACGGTTATGGTTCTTACCGCGGGCGCCTCCTGGGCATACAAGGACGGACCGGGGATGGAAACGGACATCACCATCACCGCCGCAACAATCAGAAGCACTGTGTACACACCCAAACGGGCCATACAGACGCTCTCCCGGATCAGGAAAGATATCCAATAATGCTGCAGAGTACAAATACCAGGACCGCCGCCCAGCCCAGCGCCGTAAACAGGGGGCTGCGCTCATTTCTCTGTGCCCTCCGGTCAATAAAGGGCGCAAAGACAATAACCATGGCTGCACCGATAAGGCCGACAATCCCCGCGACCTCTCCCTCGATGCTCAGCACGTAGGTCGGCATCCACTTTAAAATCTGGTAGACCCAGAGGAAGAACCAGTCCGGCTTCACCCCCTCGGGCGCAGGCTTCAACAGATCAATCTCCGGCCCGAGCTCCGATGGAATCAGCATGGCGAGCGTCACCAGCCCCCCGAAAAGAAGCAGGCAGTTGACAGCATCGTGCCAGACGAAATGGGGGAACATGGGCTTGCCCGGTATCTCCCGCTTCGCGGCCTCCGCTTTTTTCAGCACCGATATGGGCACGCTCATGCCGTGCAGCTGCACCAGGATGACATGGATCACGATCACCGCCAGCAGGGCCAGGGGCAGCACCCCCACGTGAAAGGCAAAAAAACGGTTCAGGGTGTTGGTCCCCACCATGTCGCCGCCGCGGAGGAATCCCATCAGGTAGGTGCCCACCACCGGGATCGCTTCCGCCATGTCCGTCCCCACGTTAAAGGCGAAGAAGGCGCGCTCGTCATAGGGAAGGGTGTAGCCGCTGTAGCCGAAGAAAAGCACCAGCAGCAGCATCACCATCCCGGTGAGCCAGGTGAGCTCGCGGGGGCGGCGGTAGGCCTTGACCAGCAGGGTTGAAAAGAAATGGATGAAGGCCAGGACGATCATCAGGTTGCTCGCCCAGTGATGCACCGAGCGGACCAGCCACCCGTAGGGCACCGTCACCATGATCTCGGCAATGCTCTGGCGCGCGGTCTCCGCCGCGGGCTTGTAGTAAAAGAGCAGCATGGCGCCGGTGACCGCCTGGATGACGAACAGAAAGAGCAGCAGCGCCCCCATGTAGTACCACACCGAGTGCTTATGCATGGGTACCAGCTTGTGGCGCGCCAGCGAGATCATCCATCCCAGCTTGAGCCGCTCATCCAATGCCTTCATTACATCGATCATCGGTTGTCACCCGTACTAGAAACTACACTATGCCCTTTTCTTCACTTCCCAATCTATATTGTCATTTCGAGGGAATCCGAGAAATCTTATAAAATAATTCACTGCTGTCCAAAATAATTTGAGATAGTGATTTATGGCATAGATAATTCAAGT
>JAEAMF010000208.1_pt1 | contig 96959 bp, 85 predicted proteins | sample 8958721 | NCBI WGS metagenome assembly JAEAMF01 (sample SAMN16933255, study PRJNA681124) | bioreactor sludge metagenome | isolation source: anaerobic bioreactor treating anionic surfactant - SDBS | place: India: Bengaluru | collected 2019-02-28
AGGATCTTCAGGCCGGAGCGGGTTCCGGGTCATCCATTTCAGGGAGCGGTATGCCTTATCCGTAAGAGACGCGTCTTTGCATGGCATCAGGGTTTTGTTATGGAATAATGGCTCTCTGTCAATCGGATAGGGCGATGACAGGATGGCCTCATTCCACAAATCCGATCCCGGTATGGGAGAATATTCTGCCAAAAACGGACGTGCCCCTGAGGAAAGGACAAAACGGATCGTGTCCCGGATCTCGTCTGCGGGTTGTCCGGGCAGCCCGCAAAGGATATAAACGCCGATGTCTTGCTGCCGATAACCCGCATATTTCAAGTGTTCGACTGCCGCAATGAATTCATGATTGTTGATCTTTCCACCGGTTCTTTTTTGCCGGACCGGATTGGATGTTTCAAAGCCGAAGCGAATGGTGCGAAAACCGGCTTGGCGCATCAGCAATGAAATCTCCGGGGTAATTTCACGGAGATGAAGGCCGTTTGGACAGTGGAATTGAATCCGCAATCCTTTACGGAGGATTTCCTTCAATAGAGGGATTGCCATTTCCTGGGGGCGGATCAAAAGGGCATCATCATAGAAGGAAAAATTGCGTATCCCAAAATTGGAGTGCCAGTAGTCAATTTCATCGGCAACGCGGATCGGATCTCGTCTGCGCCAGCCTTCGCTGAGAATGTGCACGCCACAGTAACTGCAATGGTATGGACATCCTCTGGATGTCATGACAGGGACACAATCCCGGTGATGAATAAGATCAAATGCCGGGTAGGGGTAGGAATCGAGATTCTGAATGTCAGGGAGAAAAGTCATCTCCATATTCAACAGATCTTTGAGGATTGCCGGCAGCTTCTGTTCGGCTGATCCGGATATACAGAAATCAGCCCCGGATAGAGCGGCATGCTGCGGGCAAAGGGTTACATAATTTCCCCCAAGAAGAACGGGCACACCCGGAAAGGCTTTCTTTAGAAGGAGGATCATTTCAAAGATACCCGGATACCAATAGGTCATCATTGAGGTCATCAGAATGATGTCCGGCCTGGGAATCGCCTTAAGGTCGTTCAAAAAAAGACGGGGAGTAATGCCGTAACGTCTATAATGGCGGTTCATGAAACGCAACGGCGGGGGTTTGGGAATCCTCTCCGAGGCATAGCTGCCTTCGCCGGAACTCTTCCTTTTTGGCATCTTGAGATGAGGTTCACCTCTTATGTCGGGATGATCCGTATCCAGGCAATCCATACAGGAGATGCTGGCTCCGTTGATACGAAGAAGGGAAGCAATGTAAAGCAGACCCAATGGTCGGTACCAGAGGTCATACGCTGTGAAGTCGTAAATCCAGGGATTGATCAGGAGGATGTGATGACTCATGGACTCTTCTATCATAAATCACAGAGAACCACAATCAGCGGTCCTGTGTTTACTATTTTTACTGTAATACATCATATTATACTGTTCATTATATTGTTATCATGATGTATTATATTATATTTGAATACAGTATAAAATCGCTTGACAAAGGGATATACACAATATGATTCTTGAAAAATGACAGTCATTCATGCCTCAATCATAAGGTCCTGCTGAAAGGAGATGGAACATGGCAGAGCTGGAATCGACAAAGAAAGGTTTGATCAGCAGCATTGAACTTCTGTCCAAAACCGGGATATCCAGAGCCACCCTAAACAACTACATCAAAATGGGAATGATCCCGCCGCCGATGGTCAGGAAACCGATCAATCCCTATTCCAAGGCAAAAAGAATCGGTTATTTCGAATATCCTGTCGTTGAAACAATCGAAGCAATCAGACGATATAAAAAGGCAGGACAAAGCATAAAAGAGATTCAATCCCATTTGTCCCCGAATAACCAAGACCGCGAGACTTGGACAGAACCTTCCGTTCAGAAAGAAAGCGGCTCAACAACCACGCCAACCCCGGAAAAGTCGATTTCGAATCCCGATACTCTCGTTTGTGAATACGAAAGTCGGATACCTGACATGGATATCGAGCCGCCCCCCAAATTGCATTCTTTTGCAGTTTTGGTCGCCAACCTTCAGAGTTCGATGAAAATATGCTCGCAATTACCTCCTGAAGAATATGTACTGCTGAATCATCAGATTTGGAGACTGATGGAAAATTCACTCAAGAGGCACAGCGGTCTTTTGGGCAACTATATTCCCGGAAGAGCGGTCTTTTACTTTCTGAATGACGCAAATGGGCATTATCTTATGAACTCAATTTTATGTGCTGTGGCACTCAAAAAAGAGATGAAAGGTCTCAGCAATCACTGGACATCAAAAAAGGGATGGTCCGAAGAATTGTGCTGGAACGTCGGGATGGACGAGAATGAAGAATATTTCGGTAAAATTACAGATTTGTTCGGAAGCGGATGGATGTCATTCGGTGCTTCCGTGGAATGTGCAACCCGATTATCAGAACTGTCCCCTTCCGGGACCATTTGGATCACAAAAAAATTGCTGGACCGATTGAACGAAGGGGAGCGAAAAAAAATTCGCTTTGGTATTCAGAAAGATCCCCGGAGCCACAATACGCCGATCGAAAATGCATTTTCACGTATCATGGACCTTTTTCCACCGACTACGCCCTATTCACAGCGGCTTCGCGAAATTGACAACACTTCCGTAACCTCCGTGATCGACCTGCATGGATGTACAATCGATGATATCAATCCACATCCTCAATGATTTCGTCTATCCCACGAAAATGGATCACTGGATTGTCAAAATTCACTTGAAGAGAGAGGGCTTTGTTGGTAGCATCTCGCACCCACAGAGGGACGGGGATCATGCGATCGGTTGTGCAGAGGGTGGAAAAGGCTGCCGTCATAGTAAGCGGCAAGAGGATAGCCGAAATCAAACAAGGCATTCTGGTTCTTCTCGGGATTGGGCGGGGCGACCAGGAAGAGGATGTCCGATACCTTGTTGAAAAAATTACTCATCTTCGAATATTTGAGGACGAAAACGGAAAGATGAACCTTTCGCTGATCGATATCGGCGGGGAAATGTTGGTGGTTTCACAGTTTACCCTCCTTGGGGACTGCCGGACAGGGAGGCGGCCCTCTTTTACGGAAGCGGAAAAGCCGGACCGCGCCAGGTTGCTTTGCGATTGTTTTGTTCGAATGAGCAGGGATAAAATCGCTCATGTGGCCCAGGGGGAATTTCAAACCACGATGTCCGTTGAACTGGTGAACAGCGGACCCGTGACCATGATCCTAGACAGCAAACGGCTATTTTGATGGTCTAAATCAAAATGTTGCCTTTTCTCCGTTTCAGAAAAAAAGCTCACCAATGGATTGGGGACAGGATTGATGTCTGTGTCGATGAAAGAATCCTTACGGCATGAATCCCCGCCCATCAGAATAGACCGGAACGGGGTATGGTATTTTCGTGGCATGGAGATGACAAGATTTGAGATCGTGCAATATTTTTATAACCATCTCCAAAGGGATGCCAACGGAAAATATCGAATCGAAATTGCCGACGATCAATGCCCGGTTCAGGTGGACGACGCACCCTATGTTGTCCAAGGCATATCGGAACTGCCTTCCGAAGCAAACGGAAGGCGGTGCATCGTTGTTTGTCTTTCGGACGGAACCCGTGAGGTATTGAATCCGGAAACTTTACGGATCGGTGAAGGCAACGTTCCATACTGCCGAGTCAAGCAAGGCGAGCACGAGGCCCGTTTCACCCGACAAGCTTATTATCAGCTTGCCGAATATATTCAACATGATCCCAAAAATGACCGTTTCTTCATGAATCACGGCGGCCATTCGTACGATCTTACGGAAAAACAACCTATTTGATATGGAGGCCCTTATGTTAGAGGATCCGATTGTTGAAGCATTGACCTTTGATGACCTGTTGATGGTTCCTGCGGAATCCGACATCCTGCCGCGAGATGTCGACACCTCGACAATGCTGACCAACAGCATCAGATTGAATATCCCCATCCTCAGCGCCGCAATGGATACGGTTACGGAATCTGGAACGGCAATCTGCTTGGCGCAAGAGGGTGGAATGGGAATCATCCACCGGAACATGAGTATCGAAAGACAGGCGATCGAGGTGGATAAGGTCAAAAAATCGGAGAGCGGGATGATTGTGGACCCGATTACCATCGAACCGAACCGCAAGGTTTATGAAGCCCTTGAACTGATGAATCGTTACCGCATTTCCGGTGTACCGGTTGTCAAGAACAGGAAATTGGTCGGGATTCTCACCAACCGTGACCTCCGTTTCGAAACCAATCTCGATCAACCGGTGTCCGATGTCATGACACGGGAAAATCTGGTCACGGTCTCCTCATCTCACATTTCTCTGGAAGATTCCAAAAAACTCCTCCACAAACACCGTATCGAAAAACTTCTCGTCGTAGATGAAAATTACCATCTCAAGGGGTTAATTACTATAAAAGATATTGAAAAAATTAAGAAATATCCTCTGGCTAGTAAGGATTCCCTGGGGAGGCTGAGGGTCGGGGCCGCCGTAGGCATCATCGATCGTGAGGAACGGATTGAAGCATTGCTGGCGTCCGGCGCAGATGTCATCGTCATCGATACCTCGCATGGCCATTCGCGGGGGGTGATCGATGCCGTTCGCTCCACCAAGGCCAATTTTCCGAAATGCGAGTTGATTGCCGGAAACGTCTCAACAGCGGAGGGAGCCAAATCCTTGATTGACGCCGGGGTTGATGCGGTCAAGGTAGGTGTAGGGCCGGGTTCCATCTGCACGACGAGAATCATTGCCGGGGTCGGGGTTCCGCAGATGAGTGCGATTCGGGATGCCTTCAAAATGGGCAAAAAATACAACATTCCCATCATTGCAGACGGCGGTATCAAGTATTCGGGCGACATCGTCAAGGCGCTGGCGGCGGGTGCTCATTCGGTGATGATCGGCGGGCTGTTTGCAGGGACTGAAGAAAGCCCGGGAGAAACGATCCTCTTTCAGGGTCGGAGCTATAAAGTATACCGCGGTATGGGTTCGCTGGAGGCCATGAAAAAGGGCAGCAAAGATCGCTATTATCAGGACGACATGGAAAGCGATATGAAGCTGGTTCCTGAGGGCATCGAGGGAAGGGTGCCCTACCGTGGCTCTCTGTCCGCCAGTATTCATCAGTTGCTCGGAGGACTCAAGGCGGGCATGGGTTACGTCGGGTGTAGAACCACGGCCGAGTTAAGAGAAAGGGCACGCTTCGTAAAGATCACATCAGCCGGTCTCCGGGAAAGCCATGTCCATGATGTGATCATCACCAAGGAGGCCCCAAACTACTGGCTGGAATAGATATGAAACATACCGATTTCGTTCATCTTCACGTTCATACCCAGTATAGCTTGCTGGACGGAACCATTCGTCTCGATGATCTTTTCCGAAAGGCAAAGGAATATCAGATGCCTGCCGTGGCCATGACCGATCACGGCAACCTCTACGGAACGATCGATTTCTACAGGCATGCGTATCAGTATGGAATCAAGCCTATCATCGGCTGCGAATTGTATGTTGCCCCGAGAAACCGTTTTGACAAAAACGGCCACGGGATCGGCGAAACGGCTCATCATCTGATTGTTCTTGCCCGTAATTTGAGGGGATACCGGAATCTCATCAAATTGTCGACAGCGGGATTTCTGGAGGGATTTTACTATCGGCCACGGGTAGACAAACAGATTTTAAGGGGGTTTCATGAGGGTTTAATCGGATTGAGCGCGTGCACGCACGGGGAGATTGCAAGTCATCTGCTTCAGGGGCAAAACGCCGAAGCGGTGCGGACGGCGGAAGAATACCGGGACATTTTCGGGGAGGGGAATTTCTTCATCGAGATTATGGAGAATGGTCTGCCTGAACAGACGAAAGCCAATCAAAAATTGATCGACCTGAGCAAAAGACTCAGGCTGCCTTTGGTGGCGACCAACGATTGCCATTATTTAAACCAGGCAGACGCAGAGGCGCACGAAGTCCTGCTCTGCATCCAGACGGGAAAAACCATCGAAGATCCAGACCGCATGCGCTTCGGAACGGATCAGTTTTTTTTCCGTTCCTCCGAGGAAATGAAGCGCCTTTTTTCATATTGCCCCGAGGCCATTGAAAACACGGTTCGGATCGCTGAAAAATGCAATCTCACGCTTGAGTTGGGGAAATTTTATCTGCCGCATTTCGAGATCGACTCTGACGAGACACTCGATGAACGACTAAGAAAAGAAGCGAATCAGGGGCTGGCATCCATGCTGCCGAATATTCTGCAAGGGCAGAACGGGAAACAAAAAGAGATTTACGAGAAGAGACTCCAACAGGAGTTGGAGATGATTCGTTCCATGGGCTTTGCCGGCTACTTTCTGATCGTGTCCGATTTCATCCGTTACGCCAAGGATAAGAATATTCCGGTCGGGCCGGGTCGGGGCTCCGCCGCAGGGAGCCTCGTCGCCTATGCCATTGGAATCACGAAAGTGGACCCCATTCGTTATAATCTTTTTTTCGAAAGATTTCTCAATCCCGATCGAATCAGCATGCCGGACATCGATACTGATTTTTGTCCGGAGGGAAGGGATGAAATCATTCGCTACGTTACGGAAAAATACGGCAGCGATCGGGTATCGCAGATCATCACCTTCGGGAAAATGCAGGCGAGAGCCGTCATCCGGGATGTGGGTCGGGCGATGAACATCTCTTACGGTGATGTGGACCGAATTGCCAAACTGATCCCCAATGTCCTCAATATTAAACTGGACGAAGCGATCAAGCGCGAACCCCGGCTTCAGGAAGAGCAGAGATCCAATGCCCGGATCAAAAAATTACTGGATCTTTCCCTGGCGCTCGAAGGGCTGAATCGTCATTCTTCGACACATGCGGCCGGTGTCGTCATATCGGACCTGCCGCTGGTCGAACGAATACCGCTGTGTAAAAGCCCGAAAGAGGATATCGTAACACAGTTTGCAATGAATGAGATCTCGGAAGTTGGACTGACCAAATTTGATTTTCTTGGACTGAAGACATTGACGGTGATCCGGGATACCTTGAAATTCATCCGAGAGGGTAGGGGGGTTGACGTGGATGTCGATTACCTTCCGCTCAATGATCGGAAAACCTACGAACTGCTCATGCGGGGCGATACCGACGGGATCTTCCAGCTGGAAAGTTCGGGGATGAAGGATGTATTGGTCCGGATGAGGCCGGATTGCATTGAGGACGTGATCGCTCTGATTGCCCTTTACCGTCCCGGACCAATGGATAACATTAATGAATTCGTTTCGAGAAAGCAGGGAAAGACAAAAATCTTTTATGAAGCTCCCGAACTGGAAGCTATTCTGAAGGAGACTTACGGAATTATTGTCTATCAGGAACAGGTAATGCAGATCGCGGTGGCCATCGGCGGATATGAACTGTCTGAAGCGGACACCCTTCGCAAGGTCATCAGCAAAAAAAAATCCGAGGAGATGGAAAGGAAAGAAAAACCCAAGTTTCTGGAAGGAGCACGAAAAAAGAAAATCCCTGAGACCAAGGCCATGAAGATATGGGATCAGATGGAAACTTTCGGAAAATATGGTTTCAACAAATCTCACAGTACGGCGTATGCAATGATTGCCTATCAGACGGCCTATCTCAAAGCTCATTACCCTGCTGAATTTATGGCGGCTTTGTTGACGAGCGAAAAAGACAATCGGGATAAGATCATCAGCCACATCGGCAGTTGCCGCGAAATGGGCATTCATGTCCTCCCGCCGGACATCAATGAATCCATGAGCGATTTTAGTGTGGTTGGCGACAACATCCGTTTCGGTTTGGCTGCGGTCAAGAACGTCGGCGTCGGTGCCATTGAATCGATCATCCATGTTCGTCGCGCGGATGGCCCTTTCAAGTCCATCGTTGATTTTTGTGAGCGGGTCGATTCGCGTAGGGTGAATAAAAGGGTGGTCGAAAGCCTGATCAAGTGCGGGGCGTTTGATTCGATGGGGCACAGGAGGCGTCCGTTGATCAACCTCTACGAGGGAATTATGGAGAGGGCTCAGAGGCGCCAGCGGGAAAAGGCCTGCGGTCAAGCGAACCTCCTTGAACAGTTTGAGTGTCTCGATAGCGCACAGCATGATGAAGGTTATGCCGACACCATTTCCAACATGCCCGAATGGGATCACAAGGAGCTGCTGGCCAATGAAAAGGAGACCATTGGTTTTTACCTTACGGGACATCCGCTGTCGCGTTATGCCGATCGACTCGGAATGATTGTCACGGCCGATTCCTCGAATCTTGCTGTCAGGTCTGATCGTGAACCTGTTTCGCTGGCCGGGGTTGTCAGCAGCATCCGCGAGGTACAAACCAGACGGAAAGAAACCATGGCTTACGTAACTATCGAAGATCTAAAAGGATCCGTGACAATTATTTTTTTTCCTGAATTATACAAAACCTTTTTTGACCTGCTGCACGGTGAGGAGCCGCTTCTTTTCAAAGGAACGGTCGATATTGGTGAGGAAAGCACGAAGGTGATTGCAGCTGAGGCGACACTTCTTTCGGACGCCATGGAAAAACCATATCAGGCCGCCTATTTCACGATCAATGTCAACCGATTCGATACGGAGGATATCGAAAATCTATCTTTTTGTCTTAGGAAGCATGTCGGAAAGCAGATGGGATACATTAAACTCATCGAAGACAGATGTGAGACTCTTGTCTATCTCGGGGATGACTTGAAGTTGGATCTCGCTCCAGCACTCAAAAAAGAAGCTGAACAGATTCTTGGAGTCGGATCCATTCAGTTTGTATAAGGCCGACCTGCGTGCCATGATGACACAAATTCGTAAAGACTACCAAGAGAGATTCTATCGCAACCATATATTAAAGCATAACCTGAGCGTATTCAATATAACTGTAAGAGAAACAGATCTTTTTGTCAGTGCAGATTCTAATCTCAGCTCTATCGCCCTTCCATCGGTTCAACGGCTTCGTTTCGGCCTTGAAACTTACATTGCCAATCATCCGGAATTCCTTACCGCCATGGATCCCGTCTGTTATGACGAATGGGCGCCTGAAATGGTTAGAACCATGATGAGGGTTTCCGCCAAAGCAGGCGTAGGTCCGATGGCCGCTGTGGCGGGTGCGATGGTCGATCATGTCGCTCGGGATCTGCTTCCGTACACAAGGAATCTGATCATAGAGAATGGCGGTGATATCTACATCCATTTATCCAGAGATAGCCTTATAGGTCTTTTTTCGGGCAATTCGCCGTTGAATAATCGTGTGTCCATCAAGATCCGAAAAGAGGAAATGCCCCTCGGAGTCTGCACATCATCCGGTACAATCGGGCATTCCATCAGTCTCGGATGCGCCGATGCCTGTTGTGTCAAATCTAAATCGTCGGCGCTTGCCGATGCGGCGGCAACGGCTGTAGGCAATCTTGTCCAATCCAAACAGGATATACAGCATGCGTTAAAATCAGGCATGGAAATCGATGGTGCCTTGGGAATCGTCATTGTGGTCGGGGATTATTTAGGGGCTATTGGAGATATGGAGCTTGAATAAGTTTACATAACATATCTTATAGGACTTTGTGATCCACGCCCCCTGTTGACGAATGTCCAAAATTTGTTCATATCCCTTCCTCAGCAAGTTTCTTGATCAATTGGAGCTGACGGTCGTTGATTTTTCGGGGAACGTCAATGGCGATCTTCACAAACTGGTCCCCCTTGGAAGACCCCGAACCCTTGAGACCCGGTACCCCGTATCCTTTCATGCGGATCTTTGTCCCGTTTTGCGTCCCTGCCGGCACTTTGAGCCTTTTGATGGTTCCATCGATCGTTGGAACTTCGATGGTGGTACCCAGTACGGCCTGCGTGAATGAGACCGCTTTTTCAATATAGATGTCGCTCCCATCCCTGGCAAAGATCGGATGGGGAAGAATCGAGATGTTCAGATAGAGATCTCCCGCGGGTCCGCCATGAATACCGGGATATCCCTTGCCGGCGAGTCGCAGCTTTTTCCCGGGACTGATTCCGGCCGGTATTCGAACGCTGATCTCGTGTACCTCGCCTTCCTGCTGAAGCGCCAATTTCTTCTCCGCCCCGGACACGGACTCCTCCAGGGTAATGGAAAGGTTGTAATGGAGATCCTCGCCTTTTCGAGGCTGGTCGTAACGAGGTTGCGCCTGCCCAAAGAGGTCCTGAAACGGATCGCCGCCGGTCCGGAAGGTGTAACCGCGCCGACTCGTGCCGCGAAATCCGCCTTCACGTCCGGTCGTACCGCCAAAACCGAAATCACGTAAGATTTCATTGAGATCAAAATTCCGGAAGATATCTTCCTGACTGTACCGGCGGCTGAACTGATCAGATCCGAAATTATCGTATTGTTTTCTTTTTTCGTTATCGCTGAGAACCGCATAGGCCTCGCTGATCTTCTTGAATTTTTCCTCGGCCTCTCTGTTGCCCGGATTCCGGTCCGGGTGATACTTCAGCGCCAGTTTTCGGTAAGCCTTCTTGATCGCCTCCGGATCGGCGCCTTTTTCAACACCCAATGTCTTGTAATAATCGTCTGCCATGCTGTGACCACCGACCTTTCAATAGTGGTTTTATGCTATGCATGGAAAATGATCTGTCAACACCGTTACAATTGAACGGCTCCCCTTCCCAAACGGAAAGCCTCTCGGTTGACGCCGATCAATTTGGCCGGGAAAGAATCTGCCAGAGCCTTGTCCCAAAGTTTCAACGAGAGATTCAAGAAACAAGAAAGTGCCCCAAGAAGAACCGTATTGACCGTGCGAATGCTTCCCGCGCGGATCGCCTGTTTTGCGGCGTCCACCAACTGGACGTCAGGAAAGGATCGTCGCACCGTTTCGGTGATATCATCCGGATAAGGAAACTCACCCAGATTGACGGCCGGGGGGTATATCTCTTCCATATTGATGATGACCGCACCTCCGTCCATGACGTAGTCCAGGTAACGGATCGTTTCCATTTTTTCAAACGCCACAAGGATATCGACATCCTTTTTTTTGGCCAGTGGCGAATGAACCGTTTTGCCGAATCGGACATGGCTGGTCACACAACCGCCCCGCTGAGCCATTCCGTGCACCTCGCTCTTTTTCACATCGAGTCCCGCGGAGATGAATACACGGCACAGGATGTCGCTGGCAAGGATGATCCCCTGCCCGCCGACACCTGCCAACAAGATCCCCTTAACGTGCCTCATTCCCTCTCCTCCGTAATTGCTCCGGATTTGCAGAGTTGAGCGCAGAGACCGCAGCCGGCGCAGAGATCGCGATGGATAAAAGCAACCCCTTTCCTGTTCTTTTTCTCGGATCGAGTCACCCTTCCATCCGGTCCATTGGATGCCGTTCTCCATGCGATAGGAGGGCAACCAATCCCCAGACACAGACGGCATCCGATGCATTTTTCGGGATCGATTGTGAAGGCCTTTCGCCGGGGCAGCTTTTCGCGCTTGAAAAGAATACAGGCGCGCCTTGAAATGACGACGGACGGGCCCGAACGGGCGAGCTCCTCCTTCAGGACGGCCCGAACAGACTTCAGATCGTAGGGGTCAATCACGCGTACGCTTTGAATGCCCAAGGACTTTACGAGAGCGGCGATGTCAACCTCCACCGTTTTCTCGCCTTGGAGGGTGAAACCTGTGGCGGGATGTTCCTGCATTCCTGTCATCGCTGTGGTCCGGTTGTCGCAAATGACAATGACGGCATCACTGCGGTTGTAGGCCATATTCAGCATTGGTGTGATCCCGGAATGAAGAAAGGTCGAGTCCCCGATCACACCCACCACCTTTCCCTTCCCTCTCTCTCCGAGGGCTTTGCTCATCCCGTGTGCCATGCCGATGCTGGCACCCATACAGATGCAGGAGTGAAGACCTTCCAGGGGCTTCATGAAAGAAAGTGTGTAACAGCCGATGTCTCCGTTCACGAAAATCTTCAGCTTGCCGAGTACGTAAAAAAGCCCGCGGTGTGGGCAGCCGGGACAGAGATTCGGGGGTCGCGGAGGGATCGGGATGTCCGGAAGTGTCTTCAAGGACTTTCCGCCCGAGATGGCCTCTTCGATGACCCCGGGATCGAATTCACCGGTATAGGGAAAGATCTCCTTCCCGGTCACCTTGATCCCCATCGCTCGGATCTGCTCTTCCAGAAAGGGGTCCAACTCTTCGATCACATATATTTTACGGACCTGTCGTGCAAACTTTCGGATCAATTTGACGGGAAGCGGATACACCATGCCGAGTTTCAGATAAGAGTAATCGGGGAATACCTCCTTGGCATAATGATAGGATAGGCCGGCCGTGATGATCCCGACATCGGAACGGTTGATCTCCATTCGATTATCCGGAAAGCTTTCTGCAAAAAACTTCAGGTCCTGAAGTCGTTTTTCGACAACCAAACGCCTCTTGCGTGCGTTCATCGGAACCATTACGAATTTTTCCGTATCGAAACGGACCGCTGTACGGTCATCGGAAACAGACGGCTTCTCCAGGGTCACGAGAGACTTAGAATGTGATACTCGCGTGGTCGAACGGAGAAAGACCGGGGTGTCGAACTTCTCGCTTTGTTCAAATGCCAGTTTGATGAATCTCTTTGCCTCTTCGCTGTCGGCAGGCTCAAGCATCGGAATTTTGGCAAATCGAGCGTAATTCCTGTTGTCTTGCTCATTCTGGGAGCTGTGCATCGAGGGATCGTCGGCGGTGATCACGACCAAAGCCCCGTTCGTTCCGGTATAGCTTACAGTAAACAGCGGATCGGCAGCTACATTGACACCGACATGTTTCATCACCACCATTGCCTTGGCGCCCGCCAAGGCCGCTCCAATTCCGACCTCCATAGCGACTTTTTCGTTGGGCGACCATTCTGCATATACCCCCGGATATTTTGCAAAGGCCTCCATGATCTCCGTGCTCGGTGTTCCAGGGTATCCGACAGCAAACCGTACCCCACACTCATATGCACCGCGCGCGATAGCCTCATTTCCCGACATCAACTCTTTCACAGATCACCTCTTCCCGTTTGGTCGCCGCATCGTGAAGCAAAAATGAATCCCGGGTTTATCCTAAAATGGAAATTTTCCGTTTCAGATACAGTTTCAAAAGCGGATCCGTCGTTTTGTCCATGGCCTTTCGATAAAATTCTGCAGCTTTGTCCGGATGGTTCATCGCTTCATGAATCCGTGCCATGTTACTGAAGTTCAGCGCCTCAAACGAAGAAGCTGCGTATGATTTCATAGCGTTTTCATAGGATTCCAATGCCTTTGTGAAATCCTTCTTGGCCTGGTGGCAGTCGCCGAGACCATTGTATGCCAGCGGGATCAGGTCGCTTTTTGAAGGGGATTTTTTGAGAAATTCCTGATAGGCGACAATGGCGGCATCAACCTCGCTCTTGTTATAATAAATGCTCCCGAGACGGTAATGGGCCGTTACGGCTGCATCGCTCCGAGGATATTCGTGGATCAGGTCCTTGTATCCCTTCAGTGCGTCTGCGTCTCCTGCAGCGCCTGCTTTCAACGCGGTTTCAACAATATGGTTGTACATCTTGGCGGCAGCCGTCTCATACCGCAGATGGTAAATATAAACACCGCCTGCCACAAGGATCAGCAGCAGAAAAATACCCGCTCCCGCATAGATTTGCTTTTTGTGGTTTTCTGCAAAGGTCCGGACGTTGAGAAGAAAAAGTTGCAGTTTATCCGGTTCCAAGAGTTCCTTTTTCTCGATGTTGGATGCCATGTGCTCACCTTTTTTCCTTTTCTATGAAACATTCTGATCCGATTTTGTCCGTAATGACGGACGGGGTGCGGATGATTCTTCCGTCCCGGTCCGTACAGGCATGAATGGTATATCCTTCCGTCAATAGATTTTCGCGGCTTTCATCCCAGATGAGGTACGTGAATTTTATGCTGGCACGTTTGAGATATGCAATCCGTGTTTCAACAAGAACGATCTCATCGTAATGGGCCGGGAGATGATAGTGGCAATAGACCCGGGTCACCGGAAGATAGAATCCGTCCTTCTCCACCTCGGAGTACGTAATCCCCATTTTTCGGAGAAGCTCGATGCGGCCGATTTCAAACCAGCGGATATAATTGGTATGATACACGATGCCCATGGCATCTGTATCCGCATAAATGGCGCGGATCCTTACGGGCGCTTTGCTCAACGAAAAAACCTCCCGTCGCCGACAAAATGCTCTAAAAACAGATGTCCGGGCGAAATAAGATTCCCCGATTTTACGGCATTTTTTTCCGTGAAAGCGAATCCTTTCGCCTGATTTTCCTCCCCATCAGAAGAGAGGACGGCGATAGGGCTGGGTTCGGCGGTATGGGTTCTGAGACGAACCGGTGTCGGATGGTCACTTAACACGGCGATTCGGTATGCGCCAAAACAGGAAATCTCGTGTAAAATCGTCCCGACAACCTTTTCGTCGAAGTCTTCAATGGCCTTAATCTTTCCTTCAAGATTCCCCTCATGACCCATCTCGTCCGGGGCCTCGACGTGGACGAAGATCAAATCCACCCTTTTAAGGGCATCCAAGGCTTTCGACGCTTTGCCAAGGTAGTTCGTGTCGGCGTAGCCGGTCGCTCCCGGAACGGAAATAACCTCAAATCCGGCATAGATGCCGATTCCGTTGAGAAGATCCACAGCGGAGATCATTCCGCCGCGGATGTTGAACCGTTCCGTGATCTTCCGTATCCGAGGCGCCCTGCCCTGCCCCCAAGGCCATATGGTCGTAGCCGGTTTTTTCCCTTCGGAAAGCCTCTGCCGGTTGACAGGATGATCCGCGAGAAATTCACGGGATCTTCGAATGAGGCTTATGATCTGATCGGCATCCTGACCGGAGGGGAAATGGGGTTCATACCATTTCCCAATGATGTCATGAGGCGGCGTTGCCATAACATCCGCTCCATCCGCCGTCCAGACCAACAGGTGTCGATATCCGACACCGGGATGGAAGCGGAACCGATCCGATCCCACGGTGCGGTCCAGATCGACAATGAGCTGCCGTGCCTCCTCGGAAGAAATGTGGCCGGCCGTAAAATCTTCCATGATCGGATTCCGATCGTCGCCAAGCGTAACCAGGTTGCAGCGGAAAGCTGTCTCAGCCGGCGCAAGGGTAATCCCCATGCTTGCCGCCTCAAGGGGACCCCGCCCGGTGTAGCAGACGTTCGGATCGCAGCCGAGAACAGCCAAGTTGGCCACATCGCTTCCGGGCGTAAAACCCGATGGGATCGTATCAATCAACCCCAGGGTGCCCCCGGCGGAAATCCGGTCCATGTTGGGGATACAGGCGTATTCGAGCGGTGTCTTGTCTCCCAGCGCGGCAAGCGGATGATCCGCCATGCCATCGCCCAGTAGGATGGCGTATTTCATCAAAAGCTATCGTCCTCAATCCGGATCAACATGGTTTTCCCCATCACGACATCAAGACGATCGATCTCTTTCAGAGCCTTTTGAACATCTCTCTCTCTGGCTTTATAGGTGGTCATAACGATCGGAACGGCACCTCCCTGTGTTCTGCCCTTCTGAATCACGGCGGCGATGCTGATATCGTTGGCGCCTAAAATTCCGGAGATCCTCGAAAGAACACCCGGACGATCGGCTGCAGAGAAACGAAAATAGTAGTTTGTCCGGATCTCATCGAAGGGCATCAGCCGAATCTCATCGATGCCTTCCTCGTCCAGAACCCGCGGGGGCACACGAACCGAGACCCCCTTGCGCATATCACGGGCAATGTCGACAATGTCACTGACCACGGCGCTGGCCGTCGGCATCATTCCTGCACCCTGACCATACAGAAAAATCGAATCGGAGGCGTCGCCGATGATGTGAAAAGCATTGAAATTTCCATTGACATTGGCCAGGAGGTGATTCAAGGGAATCATGGTCGGATGCAGTCTCGCCTCTATCCTTTGATCCCTTCGGATTGCAATGGCCAACAACTTGATGCGATAACCCAGCTCCCGCGCAAACAGGATATCCTGTTCGGCGATGTGGGTGATACCCTCCCGGTACAGATCATCAAGACGAACCTTCTTCCCATAGCAGAGAGAAAGGAGAATCGCGAGTTTGTGAGCTGCGTCAATTCCCTCGACATCATAGACGGGATTGCATTCGGCGAATCCAAGCGCCTGCGCCTCCTTAAGCACCGTCTCAAAGGAGCCGCCATCATCTGTCATCTTGCTGAGGATGAAGTTGGAAGTTCCATTCACAATGGCAAAGATGGATTCAATCCGGTTTGCAACGAGGCTTTCCTTGATGGTCTTGATCACGGGGATTGTCCCGCCGACACTGCCTTCAAAACCTATATTCACCTGGTGTTGCACGGCACTCCGGAATATTTCGTCTCCGTGCGTTGCCAGGAGAGCCTTGTTTGCTGTAACGACATGTTTCCCTCGATCCATGGCGGCCAGGATAAAGGCGCGCGCGGGTTCGTATCCGCCCATCAATTCAACCACAATATCAATGTCCGGATCATTCAGAATTTGGGCCGCATCGTTTGTCAAGAGTTTCCGCTCGACGGTAACCTCTCGGGATCGATCGATATCGATGTCCGCGATTTTCCTCAGATGAATTTCAGCGCCCAGACGCCCGGCGAGGATGCTTTCATTTTCTTTCAGCAGCCTGACAACGCCCGTACCGATGGTACCGAAACCGATCATGCCTATGGAAATAAATTTCTTCATGGTTTTGTGCCCGACGTTCTATGCAACGGTATCAGCATGCCATATCAAAATGCAGTGCATCTATATCAATTTATCCCGTTTTGTCAAAATAATTCATCGTTCATGGTTCATCCGGTCCTGGCCAGTTCCAATCGATTTCCCCAGCGGCAAAGCAGGACCTCCCGGAGTTCTTGATGTTCCGGTTTTGTAAGGTGGGAATCATTCTCGACCAGGGCAAAGGCATCTTCACGGGCCTCGCTCAGAATTCGACCGTCGCGCACGATGCTGGCGATCTTGAAGTCGGGCAATCCCGATTGGCGTGTTCCCATAAATTCTCCAGGACCGCGGATGGCCAAATCCTCCTCTGCAATCTGGAAACCGTCATGGCACTGTTCCATCATCCGTAGACGTTTATGGGCATTCACGGAACCGGTTTTTTGTATGAGCAGGATACAGAAAGAAGGAACGGTACCCCGCCCTACCCTTCCCCGCAACTGGTGGAGTTGGGACAGTCCAAACCGCTCGGCGTGTTCAACGACCATCAGCGAGGCTTCAGGAATGTCGATTCCTACCTCAATGACCGTGGTGGAAACGAGAATTTGGATTTTTTTTGCGGTAAAATCCGCCATGATTTGATCTTTTTCTTTTTCCTTCATTCGACCATGGACAAGGCCTACAAGATAACCAGGAAAAATTTCTTTGGCTAAATGTTCCGCCATACGGGTTGCATCTTTGAGGTCAAGGTTTTCAGAGGCCTCCACAAGGGGATAGACGATAAAAATCTGATGACCACGATTCATTTCGCGCCGGATGATCTCATAGACCCGCAATCTCTGAGACTCTGAAAAAATTTTTGTCAGGACCGGCTTCTTTCCCGGAGGCATCTCATCGATCACGGAGACATCAAGATCACCATACACCGTCATGGCCAGTGTTCTTGGAATCGGTGTTGCAGTCATAACAAGAACATCCGGGGCTGGCCCTTTTTTTCGCAGTTCCGCCCGCTGGACGACACCGAAGCGATGCTGTTCATCTATGACCACAAGGCCCAGGCTGCGAAAGCTGACCCTTTCCTGGATCAGGGCATGGGTACCCACGACCAGATCGGTCCCGCCGTTTTGGATTTTATCCAGAATCATTGCTTTATGAGAAGGCCTCATCCCCCCGGTCAAGAGATCCATTCTGATGCCAAGCTGCTCCGACCAGTTTTTCAGGTTCCTGTAGTGCTGTTCTGCAAGGATCTCCGTAGGGGCCATGATCGCAGCCTGATGTCCGTTCTCACAGGCCGTGATCATGGCCGTCATGGCCACAACCGTCTTCCCTGAACCCACGTCACCTTGCAACAGACGGCTCATGCATCGGACGGATGCCATATCCTTTTCAATTTCCGAGATGACCCGCCGCTGAGAAGGCGTCAACGTATAGGAGAGCAAACCGTAGAATTTCCGTACCATTGTCCCGTTCGTGTTAAAACGAATTCCACGTTCGATGACCTCTCCTCTTTTTTTCAAGGCCATACCGACTTGAAAAAAGAAAAACTCATCGTAGATCAACCGCCGGTGAGCACAGGATCGGCCCTCCTGAAACATTTGAATCTCCTGATCGTTCCCGGGGAAATGAACTTGACGTACCGCATCGTTGATTCCCATCAGTTCTCGCTTTCGGCAGATTTGCCGAGGAATGGGACTCTCGATCAGATGGGCATAATCACGAACGACTTTCCACTGGATTCGACGCAAGGTTTTCTGATGTAGACCTTCCGTCTCCGAATACACGGGAATGATCCTTTTGAAATGGAGAAGTTGATCATCCTGGTCGTTGAGGATCTCGAAATCGGGATGGATCATCTCCCGTTCAAATGGGAATCCTCCGACTTCACCGGCAAGAATGAGACGCGACCCTAATCGGAAAGCACTTTTCAGAAATCCCAGACGCCCTTTGAACCACTTGGCTTTCATCCTCCCTGAACCGTCATCGACGCTCACCTCGAAGATCCGATGCCGTCCATAGAAGCGGGTTTCGGTGTTTATGATGCGTCCCACGACCATCTGACGGACCCCGGGAACGGTTTCAGCAATTTTAAAAATCTTTCGACGATCCTCATACCGTCGCGGAATAAAATATAGAAGATCCAGAATCGTGATCAGGTTTTTTCTGGCAAGGAGTGCGGAGATCCGCGGACCGACCCCCTGTATGAACCGGACAGGGCGTGAAAGAATATTCAGAGGCTCAGGGTTCTGATCGGGGCCGACTGAGAGCGTGCTATCCGGAAGCGCTTTCATTGAGCTGATCAGACCGGCCTTCAACTCGTTCAGAAGAGTTTTCGCTTGAGAAAGACGATGGATTTTCTGTTTTTGCGTCAGGGCTTCATAACCGGCGAAGAGGTCGAGCAATGCGTCGCAAAGGATGTTGAACCGACCCTTCGGCAAACCCTGTTCTTCCTTGAAAATTTCTTTTTTCAACCGACACAGGAGGGTGGTCATCAATTTCTCAAGATTCTTGATCTGAGGGAGGTGTTGATAGCAATCCTCCGATGCAAAGGCAAGGGGAGTCTCTATTTTTTCTACAAGCTTTTTCAGGGATTCCATAAGAGGTCTCATCAGAATATCTTGATCATTCATCCAATAATATCCGATAGAAAGCGACAATTTTGTTATCAGATCATCCTCCTTTCGGCAAGGAAATAATTGACTTTTCATGGAACGTTGGCTTAAAAGATAACCTGATTGTTCGTGATCACTCATCCTTCATGAGGCGTCTATGACAGAGTAAGGATCCAGACCGAATTGCACCAGGACAAGCCACTCAAAGACTTCCTGTGTGGCGGAATACGACTTAGGATGGTTCGGGGATCGATGCCGACTGCGCGTTATCCTTCCTGGAAAAGATAAAAACCCTGATCAGGATCACATCAAATAGCTCTTTTATTGTGGACGGTGGGCAAGCATGGTGAAAAAAGTTTTTCTTGGCGTTCTCGTGTCGGGAAGCGGCTCAAACCTTCAATCCCTCATTGATCATGTCGAGCGAGGGGCGCTGGATGCCGAAATTAGAATGGTTGTCAGCAACAATCCTTGCGCTTTTGCGCTTGAACGATGTCGCAAGCATGGAATCCCTTCTGCCATTATTGACCACCGCGAATTTCCGTCCCGTGAAACATTCGAGGATCGGCTGGTTGATGTTCTCCAAACAGCCGGAGTTGATCTGGTGGTCATGGCAGGATTCATGAGAATCCTTTCCCGTAAATTTTTCCAGTCGTTTCCAATGCGGGTCATGAACATTCATCCGGCGTTGCTTCCGGCATTCCCCGGTATGCATGTTCAGCAGAAAGCCGTGGATTATGGGGTCAAGTTTTCAGGATGCACGGTCCATTTTGCCGATGAAGGAGTGGATTCGGGACCGATCATCATTCAAGCCGTTGTTCCGGTATATGACGAAGATGATGCCGAAACCCTTGCCGCAAGGATTTTAAGCCAGGAACATCGAATTTATCCGCAGGCGGTCCAGTATTATGCAGAGGGCCGAATCGAGTTTGTCGGGCGAAGGGTTCGGATTCGAAACATTGACAGGGTGACTGAAAAAGCGATGCAGAATCCGCCACTCACCCGCTTTTGATCTCTTCCCATGAACGGTCTCGCACGGGTCATCTCTCCAGGAAGGGAACAGGGCATGTATGATACGCTGATCATAGGGCGGGATCTCAGTTCTTTGGTTGCCGCATTGACATGCGTTCGTGAAGGCCGGAAAACCATTTGGATTACGGAGGAAAATCCGGACTGCGTGTATCGGGAGGCGGGTTACACTTTTCCGTCTGATGCGAGACCTCTTTGGGTTTTGGCGGACCGGCAGCTTTTTTCCACCCTGATCCGGGGCCTCCTCCCCGCCGATTATGCTGTCGACCAAGACGGCATCCTGAAGCTGGCATTCCAGATCATCCTGCCCAGTCATCGGGTGGACCTTTTTTCGGATCGGGAAGAATTAATCGGGGATTTGGTCCGGGAATTTCCGGAACAGGAAAAGGAGATCAAACGTTTTTATCGGACCGCCGAAAAAGCAGGGAATCTGTTCAAAGAACTGATGACCAAAGAGGAAACCGGCCATCTTGGAGGAATAGAGAGGATTCTCTCGCGGATCGCATGTTTTCCTGCAGCGCTGTCGAGTCATATTTCCTTGACTCTCCCAAAAGAGGAAAGATGGGATGGATTCCACAGGATTTTGCAGGCCCAGTTAAACTTTCTGTCTCATCTGGAAACGGATGGCTGTTCGCTTCCTCTCTTCGCGGCATATCTGCTCTCCATCCCGATGAGCGGTTTTTTTCATCTACCGGGGGGAATGAATGCCTGGAAGGAACATCTGCGACGGGCATTTATGGATCATGGCGGCATCTTGAAGCAGGGATGCTCGATCATCCGTATCGAAACGGAACCAAACATAACCGTTGACTTGAAGTGTGAAGAGTCCACCCTGACCCTGTCCGGAAGGAAACTGATCGTCAGCGCCCAGTGGGAAAAACTCGAGCTTTTGCTTCCCGCCCGGAAGGTCCTTTCCGGGCCGAGGTGGCGTAATGCTTCCATCCGTTCCGCTGGTTATCCCTTCTGCCTTCACATGGGAGTCCATGAAGGAGGACTTCCGGAATTGATGGCCGCCGACTGCGTGGTGTTGCGGAACGGGAACGGTCCCATGACCAGGCGGGATCTTGTTTTTCTGCATTTGAGCCCTGTGGGGGATACCGATTATGCGCCGCAAGGATGTCGGGCGCTTTCGGCTACGATATATCTTGCGGATTCACCGCTGCGCCTCAGTGATCAGGAGTTGAAAAAGGAGGCCATGGGGATTATTGACTTATTGGAAACCTTTTTGCCGTTCTTGAGGGAGAGTATCGATTATCTGCGTGTCGATCAATCGATTCTTCATTCGCGGAAGGATCAGGAAATCCTGAGTCGCAAATACCATACCCCAAAACGTCTTTTTTTCGGAATGAGAACCTTTTCACCCCATACCCGCCTCCGGAACGTACTATTGACAGGAAGTATCCTGAGGGCTGGTCTTGGTTTTGAGGGGGAAATCCTTGCGGGCATGAACGCCGCATTTCAATCACGACAGAGGAGTTGAATCCATGAAGGAAAGCATTTTCGATGACTTTATCATCCCCAGCCTTGGCAAATGTTCAATCCCCTCCCCCATCAATGTCAGTCGTTTCACCCCCGAAAGTAAACGGCTCCTCTTCAACATTTATCTCGACCAGTACGATGAACAGCGGGATCCTCAGGGATTGCCGCTTTCGGTAGAAGTCGCCGGCCCCCGTGAAAAGATTTTTTTCGATCCGTCCAAGACCAAAGCGGCCATAGTGACCTGCGGAGGCCTTTGCCCGGGAATCAATGATGTGATCCGGACGATTGTGATGGAACTCCATCATCGGTACGGCGTAGCGAATATCATCGGGATACGCTATGGCTTTCAGGGCTTGATTCCGAAGTATCGCCACCCCATTGTCGAATTAACCCCGGATTACGTCAAAGAAATTAATACCATGGGAGGGTCGGTCCTTTCCTCATCCCGTGGACGTCAGGACATCGGTGAAATGGTCAACGCACTCGAGCGGATGAATATCAATCTGTTGTTCTGCATTGGCGGGGACGGAACGATGCGTGCCACCGAATGCATCACCGCAGAAATCACCCGCCGGGGTTTCAATATTGGGGTGATCGGTATCCCGAAAACCATCGATAATGACTTGAATCTAATTCAAAAGACCTTCGGCTTTGATACCGCAATTTCCGAGTCGGTCAAGGCTATCCAGTGTGCCCATGTGGAAGCGAGGGGAGCCCCGAACGGAATCGGCTTGGTCAAGATTATGGGGCGTCAATCCGGTCATATTGCAGCCGGTGCCGCACTGGCACAGAACGATGTCAATTTTGTCCTGATTCCGGAGGTCCCTTTTGATCTCGAAGGAGATTTGGGTTTTCTGAAGGCTGTGGAAACCAGGTTGCGACATCGTTCCCATTGTGTGATTCTCGTTGCCGAAGGCGCGGGACAGGAACACCTCCGGAATGATGGGCAAGCCATGGAAACGGACGCTTCCGGCAACCCTCGTCTGTTGGATATTGGTGTTTTCTTGAAGGCCGCCATTCAGGAATACTTCAAAAGAATCGAAATGGAGATCAATCTCAAGTATATCGATCCGAGCTATATGATCCGCAGTGTTCCCGCAAATGCCAGCGACAGCATGTACTGCGGCGCGCTGGGTCAATACGCGGTTCATGCCGGCATGGCGGGAAAAACGGGAATGCTTGTCGGTTTGATGAAGGACGAATATGTTCATATTCCGCTGAAGATCATCCGTTCAGGGAATCGGGTCGATCCGGCCGGAAACATCTGGATGAGGGTCCTTGAAGCCACGGGGCAGCCTGCTTCGATGAAAAATCGATGAAGCTCTGACCTAAAAAAGCGGCAGTAAAACAGACGCAAAGCCATCACCCGATGATTGATTTCGGGCCGACGGCATAAAAAAGGCTTGCATTCTATCCGGATTTGGTTTAGGGACTCTGCGAATTTTAGAGAGGAGTTCGGTTATGTCGAGAATCTGCGAGGTGTGCGGCAAGAGGCCGGTGAAGGGTCATAAAATCAGTCATGCAAACAACAAAAGCGTAAAAATCTGGTATCCCAATCTTCAGAAGATCCGTTGCATCGACGGCAAGTCAGGTGAGGTCAAACGTGTCAAGGCATGTACCCGTTGTATTCGTTCGGGGTTCATTAAAAAGGCTGTTACAGGCTGAGTGATTTTAATGCACTGGAGCACCGATCCGGATGGATCCATTTTCATCCGTCCCGACGTTATCGGCGATGAAAAATTCAAAGCGCCGCCCGGTGTTTTACCCCTCCCCCTTCGGTTAGGCATGCCCTTTCGCTGCGTTTGAACCGGCCCCGGTCCAGAAGAAATCTCTTCTCGAAAAATCTCTTCTTGACAATCAGATTCCCACTGATATGTTTTTCTTACAGGGATGGTGTCCATGTCTGTAATCGAAAAAGGTGATCACAAGAAATGATCGACGCAAGAAGGCTTCCCACAACCCGCTGGTATCTTCGGAAGGAAAACGATGAAATTCAGAGGCTGCTGGTTCGGGAATTGGGTTTGAGTCCTTTGATCTCCCGCATCCTGGAAAGCCGTGATATATGTGATCCGGACACCGCCCGCCGCTATCTCTCCCCTTCGCTCAAGGATCTTCACAATCCTTTCCTGATGCAGGATATGAGTAAAGCGGTCGACCGGCTTATCCGTTCTATCTATCACAAAGAGAAGATGGTCGTCTACGGTGATTATGATGCCGACGGAATCACTGCTGTTGTCATATTGCTGCAATTTCTCCGGAAGATTCATCCGGATGTGAGCTATCACATTCCAGACAGGCTGACAGAGGGGTACGGTCTGAACCGGGAGGCGGTGAAGCGGTTTCACGCGGAGGGGGTCAGTTTGATCGTTACCGTGGATTGCGGCATATCGGACCATGAAGCGGTTGCCTACGCACGGCAAAAAGGCATCGACACGATTATTTTGGATCATCATGAAATACCGGGATTTCTTCCTGAAGCGGTTGCCTCCGTCAATCCGAACCGCACCGATTGCCGTTTCCCGTTTAAGCATTTGGCGGCTGTGGGTATTGCCTTTAATTTTTTAATCGCGTTGCGTGGGGCGCTGCGCAGGGAAGGATTCTGGAAGGATGGTTCTTACCCGAACTTGAGAACATATCTGGACATGGTTGCCTTGGGAACCCTCGGAGACATTGTGCCTCTCGTGGATGAAAACCGGATATTTGTCAAAGTGGGCCTCGATTTGATTAACGAAGGAAAAAGAATGGGCCTACTGGCCATGAAAAAGGTTTCCGGAGTGGAATATCAGGTGATCGATTCGGGAAAGGCTTCCTTTTCTCTGATCCCGAGAATCAATGCAGCGGGGCGGATTGCCTCGGCAAATGATGCCGTCGAACTTCTTCTTTCTGAAAATCAGGATCATGCCGAAGAACTTGCCCTAAGGCTTGACGGCTTCAACCGGAAACGGCAGGTCATTGAAAAGGTCATCTTACAGGAGCTGATTGAAAAGTTAGGGGATTCTTGCGATCCCGTAAAGGCGGCTCCGCTGGTCTTCGCCTCCCCGGACTGGCATCCGGGAGTGATCGGTATTGTGGCCTCACGGCTTGTCGATCGCTTCGGACGGCCGGCCATTTTGATCAGCCTGAAGGACGGAATCGGCAAAGGGTCCGGAAGAAGCATTGCCGACTTCAATATCTACGAAGGATTAAAACGCTGCGGATCACTGCTCCTATCCTATGGCGGACATCGTTATGCCGCAGGCATTTCGATCAGGGAAGAGGATATCCCCTCCTTTTCCGTTCAGTTACAGAAAATCTTGAACGAGAACGTTCCGGACTCCGATTTCAGGGCTTCTACAACGATCGATGCCCAGTGTAGTTTGACAGACATAGACCATAAACTGCTCGAACAGATCGAACAACTGGCGCCTTTCGGAAGTCGAAACCCCGAACCGATTCTCTGTATACGAAATGTCAGCGTGGCCTCCCCTTCCATCGTCGGGCGCAACCATCTTAAAATGCGAATTCACGCGGACGGCGTTTCGCGGGATTCCATCTGGTACAGCAAAGGGGAGTTTCTGCGGGATCTGTCCTCCGCTCTGATGGACATTGTGTTCACGCCACAGATGAATACCTGGAACGGATCTTCGGCAATCCAACTCAAAATGAAGGATATCGCAATCCCCTTAAATTCCTGATCGACTCTTTTGTACCGAGCCCGGGACGTCTATCCGCTGTAGCGATCTTGGATCATCTGATTTCAGAAATGATCCTCGGAGCATCCCTGCTATTTCCGGCGGATCAGCGACGCAGGGTTAGCTTGAAGGAAGGGATGCGCAGAATGGGGTTATAGGACTGTTTGGACTCGGCCAGATTCGGAATGTTCATATCACTTTCTTTATTGATATAACGAAACTCGCTGAAGAGCCTTCGTGCGCATTCGTTATCCAGGAACTGATAGAGACCCTTGATCCCGGAGTCCGCCTTTTCAAAATTTAATGTGGCGGTCGTTTGATTCAGCCGTGATCCGATGCCGAAGGCATATATTTTTCCGTCCACACGCACCTGAATTCCCTTCGATTCCAATCGGTCCATGTTTTTCAATGTGGTGATCACGGCGTGTTTCTCACAGGCAAGACTACTTTCCTGTTCCGTATCGCAAGCATGTTGATCACACCAAAACTCAAGAAATTGCAGACATTCATCCACATCCTCCGGGCGGATCTCATCCACCTTCACTCGGTTTCTACGTAAGTATTCGCGTGTAAACTGATTGATGAGGTTCCGTTTTTTCGAAAACCGGTTCCCACGGAGATGGATGAGGTCTTCCGTCAGATAGACGTAGTCTTTAAATCCGGGCTGCTCCTCGATGAGGAAAAGCGATTTCAGTTCATCAGAATCGAGGGTCTCCAGGTAATCCCCCGGAACATACCAGTACAAGTCGAATCCCGTTTTTCGGGCAGTATCGTAAAGCATGGACGGGGTAAATGAGATTCGCTGTGAGGAAACGGGAAGGATCAAATGTCGTTCCAGCGGGTGATCTTCTTCATAGCCGCAAATGTACAGATTTCCATCGTCAATGGCATAATCTGCCTTGAACGTCCGGTAGCTCCAAGCAATGATGGATGCCGGAGAGTATACACTGAGGCTGTAAGGGTTTTCGGAAAAGAACGGTTTCAGGATTTTGTAATCATCAATAGAAACAGGTTTAAAATTCATGGCTTTGAGTTCATCAACATGGGAATCCAGGAGGGCATCTTCCGAAATCCGGAGCGCCGGTATAAATTGTCAGAACCGGGCTCGGCTATGAGACCGATCCAGCGGAGTCCATCCGCATGAAGGCGTTCCAACAACACACGAAGGATCCTTTGTCCGATGCCTTGATTCCGACAATCCCTGCGGACGGTGAGATCCTGAATATAGGCGTCACTGACACCGTCGCTGATCGCCCGTCCCATTCCAATAACATCCCCTCTCTTTATCGCAACGACAAAGCAGTGACTTCCCGCAATCAGTCTGGGGATCAAACGAAAACCTTCGCTGTCGTCCGTATGCCACCACCCCTCCGATCGATACAGCTCCTCGATCTGACGAATCTGTTTATCCGTGGGGACTTGTAGGATTACGGCATCAATCTTGTCATGATCATCCGCTGCCATCATTTTTTCCGCTGGAATTCCAGACCACTCAAAGGATGAACAAACAGAAAACTCTTATGGCGGGTAAATATATCCTAATGGGTTCCGTGTCAAGTCTGGCATATCCCGCGTTGCCGAGTGCCTGGTGTTGCCGAGGTCGAAGCGATCAAGATCCTAAAGCCAACGCTTCCGACGTCTGTAGGATTTGACGTCCGTGTATGATTTGGCCGTACCCGCTGCGGACATCCCGAGATAAAATTCGCGGACATCCGGATTCTCCCGGAGCGCTTCCGCTTTTCCTTCCATGACGATCTTGCCGTTTTCCATCACATATCCGTAATGGGCAATCTGCAGAGCCATGCGCGCATTCTGCTCGACCAGGATAATGGTCGTTCCCTCCTCTTCATTGATGCGCCGGACGATCCGGAAGATCTCCCGCACGACAAGCGGCGCGAGTCCCAGTGACGGCTCGTCCAGCAGGAGCAGTTCCGGGTGCGCCATGAGCGCGCGGCCCATGACGAGCATCTGCAATTCTCCACCGCTGCAGTATCCGGCCAACCCCTTCTTCCGTTTTTCGAGAGCGGGGAAATAATGATACACCTTCTCCAAATCTTCGCGGTAGGGGTTCCCCCATCGTGTGGCCGTTCCAACGCGAAGATTTTCCTCGATGGTCAGATATTTAAACGGTTGTCTCCCTTCCAGAACCTGAATGATCCCCTGGCGGGTGATCGTTTCCGGCGCACGATTCTGGATTTCGCCATTACGGTATAGGATTGTTCCGTCCGTGACCCGACCGTTTTCCGGTTTCAGGAGGCCGGAGACGGCCTTGAGTGTCGTGGTCTTTCCGGCTCCGTTGCTTCCGAGCAGGGAGACGATGTGATTCTTCTCCACGGCAAGAGAAACACCCTTCAAAACCTGAATCACATCCGAATAGACTACGGAGATGTTGTTCAATTGCAGCAGCATATCATCCACAAAAAGCTCCTCTAATACGAAAATGGCCAAAGGCGAAAACTGGAACGGACAATACGCCACACCTCTGCAAGGCCGCGCGGCTCCATAAGAATAAATAGGACTATCGCCAATCCGAAGACGAATTCGCGCAACGGCGCCACGTTCAGACCCGACTGAGTCACGATGCCGGTGTTCATGAGCAGTTCCGTCATAAACCGGAGAGATTCGTTCAGTAATGTAATAAAGACAGCGCCGAAAATGGAACCGGAGATGCTTCCCATTCCGCCGATGATCACCATCGCGATGTATTCCACCGAAAGCCCGAGATTGAAGGGCTCGGCCGTGATGCTCCCCATGTAAAAAGCCCACAGTGCGCCGGCGAACCCCGCATAGAAGGAGCTGATGCCGAACGACAGAAGTTTATAAGGAAAGATGGGGATCCCCATCCCCTCGGCGGCGCGGTCATTGTCGCGAATGGCGATGAAAGCCCGTCCGAAGCGGGTACGCATTAGATTGACGGCAACCCAGACGGCGCCGCACAGCGCTGCAAAGATGATGTAGTAAAAACCCGTGTCTCCTGAAACGGGAAGCCCAAAAAAAGCCGTGGGGGGAAGCATAATCCCCATCGTGCCCTTGGTCAGACTTTCCCAGTGGATCAACAGATATTCGATGATGAATTGACCGGCCAGGGTGGCAATTGTAAGATAGAGACCCTTCAAGCGGCCGGAGGGAATCCCAAAGATCATTCCGACACCGGCCGTAAAGAGTCCCGCCGCTGGAACGGCTAAAAACAACGGCATATGGAGATCGGTCGCGAAAATGGCCCCTGCATAGGCTCCGACACCGAAAAAAGCGCCATGACCGAGAGAAATCTGCCCCGTGAAGCCGATCAGAATGTTAAGACCGATCGCAGCAATGGCCGCAATGCCGACCATGTTGAACACATACATCATATACGGGCTAGCGACCATCGGTACAACGATAAACAGAAGAAGGAGACCGATTCCGGCCCATAGGCGTCCGAAGTCGGTCATGAAAACCGCCAACTCCTGATCGTATCGTTCACGGAAATTCCCGCAGGGGTGAAAGTGTATTTTTCTCATGATGTCATACCCGCTCGATCTCCTTCAAACCGAAAAGACCGTATGGCTTGACCAGCAGAATCAGTACCAGCACGACATAGGGGACGACATCCCGGAGCGACGGTGACAGATATCCGCCGGTGAAGGTTTCCAAGAGACCGATGATGATGCCGCCGATGATTGCTCCACCGATGCTGTCAAGCCCGCCCAGGATGACGACCGGAAAGACCTTCATTCCGATCGCCGAAAGGCTGTGCACGTTAACCCCATTGATGATTCCCAGCACCATGCCGCTCATCCCGGCCACCAGCGCCGCGATTGCCCAGGAGAGTGCAAAAACGCGCTTGACATTGACACCCAGAGAGAGCGCGGCGCGTTGGTTGTCCGCCACCGAGCGCATGTAGATCCCCTGGGAGGAAAACTTGAAAAAAAGTCCGAACAGGACCAGAAAAAGCGTACCGATGATCAAAACCGCACCGTACACGGGCGGAATCCGGATGGATCCCCAGTGGATTCCAAGAAACTTCGGCAGAAAATCCGGATAGGTGTATAAATTTCCCCCCCACAATAGCAGAATCGATCCCTTAAACATCGCGGCCAGGCCGACGGTCAGCATGATCACAAAGATCAGCGGCTCGCCGATTAACGGGCGAAGAAAAATCCGTTCCACCAGAAGTCCGAAAACAAAACTGCCTCCCAGCGCAAGGAAAAAGGTGACGGGGATGGGCAGGCCCCCCCAGGTAGCCAGGGCCAGAAAAAAGTACGCGCCGATCGCAAGCAATTCCCCGTGGGCAAAATTCAGCACACTGGACGATTTGAAAATCATCACGAAGCCCATTGCCGAAATCCCATATAGAAATCCGATCGATAGTCCGCCGATCAGCAGTTGGATGAAAAAATCCATCGAACAGTCCTCCCGTTAAAAAACATGAATGATACGGACGCAGGTGTCGATTTCTCCGACTTGGCCGTCCCGGTAGCGGACCTTTCCGCGCACCTGCATTTTTTCCTCCCCACTATACATGGCCTCAATCAGTTTCAGATACAGGCCGTAGACAAAACGGCGGCGGACCTTTCCCGTCCTGGTCAGCTCATCTTCATCGGCATCGAGCATCTTATACAACAGGATGAATTTGCGGACCTTCATCGCTTCCGGGAGCTGTTCGTTGACCAGGCGCACTTCGGAGAGCATGAGTTCCTCGACAGCCGGTTGCTGGGAAAGATCGAGGTAGGTTGTGTAGGGGATCATCTTTTGTTCCGCCCAGTTTCCGGTATTCCCGAAATCGATGTTGATCATCGCCGTCAGAAAGGGGCGTCCTTCTCCAAAGATGACCGCCTCCTTGATGAACGGGCTGAATTTCAGCCGGGTTTCAATAAAATCCGGAGAAAATGCCTCTCCGCTCTTATTTCGAATAATGTCTTCCTTGCGACCGATAATGACCAGTTGGCCGCTGCCGTCCAGATATCCGGCATCTCCGGTTCGGAGCCATCCGTCGGCAAATGCCGCCTCTGTCGACTGATAGTCCTCATTATAGCCTTGAAAAACAGAGCGGCTCGAGACAAGAACTTCCTGGTTCTCCGCGATTCGGACCTGAACGCCGGGGAGGGGTTTCCCGACCGTTTCCGGCTTGACTTCATCATCGGGCTGGATCTGGAAAATTCCCCCGGCTTCGGTCAGTCCGTAACACTGCTTCAGGTTCAATCCGATGGCGCGAAAAAAATGGATCACATCCGGGTGATGATCCGTGTGGGACCGATCTCTCGAAAATCCTCTTCAACCGTTTCCGGCGTCTCCGGAAAGTTCATCGTCATTCCGGCGAGGAGGGCAACCCCCAGTCCCCACATCTGATCGACAATCCAGGCGGGAGGCGAGATCGAAATCCAGTTTTCTCCCGCACGGATGGAAACCGCCTGGATCCAGCCCTCTCCGATTGCCGTCAGATTGCCGTGCGATAGGCAGGCCATTTTCGGCAAGCCGGTTGTGCCGGAGGTCTGGATCATCAATGCGGTCTCATCGGCCCTGCCAAGCTGCATTTCCGTCGTAAAAAGATCGGGGCGCGTCCGGTCGAGCTCTTCGCCTTTGGAAAGAAGTTCCGCAAATGACAGCAGCCAGGGATCTTCTCGCTGGGCATCCATTCCAGTCGGATCGATGTAGATGACACGACGGACATGATCGATTCTGTCGCGGACGGCGATCAGTTTATCGACCTGTTCCTGGTCCTGAGCGAAGACAACGGCCGTCCGGATCCGCTTCAGTGATGCGGAAATCTCGTCGGCAACGGCTGATGTAAAGAGGTTCAGCGTAATCCCGCCGACGGCTTGCGCTCCAAGCTCGGCGAAAAGCCACTCGGGGTGGTTACCGGTGATTAGGCCGGCACGGTCCCCCCGGCAAAAGCCGATCGCGAGCAGTCCCAGCGCCGTGTGTTTCACGTACCTGAGATAATCCTCCCAACTGAATGTTTGCCATATCCCGTAAGCCTTTTCCCGGATTGCGGCGCCGGACCGGCCGTAGCGGGAGGCCTGCATCGCGAGGATCTGCGGCAGCGTTCCCATCAACGGCGTGAACTCTTCTTTCTTTGAGAGGATTCCCGTTCCGTTCACACCTTCTCCTCATCGCCGAGATACGCTTTGATCACCTCCGGATGACGGACGATCTCCTCCGGCGTTCCTTCCGTCAACATCTCGCCGAAATTCAGAACGGCGATCCGCCCGGCGATGCTCATGACGATCGACATGTCGTGCTCGACAAGAATCATCGTCTGCCTCCAGGCCCGGTTGACCTGAAGCAGAAAACGGACCATGTCTTCTTTTTCCTCAAGATTCATTCCCGCAAAAGGTTCATCCAGAATCAGCAAGGCCGGTTCGAGGGCCAGCGCACGTCCCAATTCCACTCTCTTCATCATTCCGTATGGAAGGGCCCCAACGATTTTGTTTCGGACCGATTGAATCTCCAGGAAGTCGATGATCTCTTCCAGAATCCGACGGTGGCGGATTTCTTCGCGCCGGACCGGATTCAGAAAAAAACCGGCGGATCCCAGACCATATCGACAATGGATATGCCGTGCGAGCAGCAGATTGGACAGTACCGTCATTCCCGGAAAAAGCTCGATGTTCTGAAAGGTTCGGCCGATTCCCACACGGACCAGTTTATGGGGAGGCAGATGCGTGATATCCTGACCGTTGAACAGAATCTTTCCCTGCTGCGGGCGATAGAATCCCGTAACGCAATTCAGCAGACTGGTCTTGCCCGCGCCGTTGGGTCCGATCAGCGCGAACAACTCCCCTGTGTGAACGGCAAGATCAATCCGGTCCAGCGCCGTGACACCGCCAAAACGCAGCGAGACCGAACGAATCTCGAGCTCGGCCCGCTTTATATTGGAATCTGTTCCCTCATAGATGGACGGCTTTCCGCGAAACGCTTTCATCATCCGTCTCCCACCATTCCTGCACGGTCTACCGCAGGAATTTTCAAACCTCATCTATTTCTGCAGTTTGATCTTTTCTTTTCCCGGAACATAAAAATTGGTCAAAGGGATATAGGTCCCGTCTTCCTTGACCTGGACCATTCTTGCCGTGAAGGAGGCGCCGTGGTCCGCAGGTGTATAGGTCACCGGCGGGATCAGGCCGCCGAAATCTTCCTGTCGGAAGGATTCCATGGCCAGGTTAATCGTTTCCCGATTAATCGCCTTTGACTTTTCAGCGGCCCGGATCATCGCCCGTTCCATAATCATCGCGACAGCAACCCCCTCCCAGTACGATGCATCAAATTTTTCGACGTTCTTGTAGCGTTTCCAAAGTTCCTGCATCACCTTCATTCCCGGAATATTGTCCGCCGGCAGCCCTCCCGGAAACTGAATTCTCAGACGATTTCCGATCAAGCCTTTTCCCATTCTGAAGAAATCGGGATCGGTGGAGGTCCAGGTTCCGAAAAAAGGCGGATCATAGCCGATCCGATCTGCGCTGCGAAAGGCCGTGATGATGGTGGCCGGCAACATCTGAATGAAAAGATATTCCGCCCCCGCCTTTTGCAGACGGAGGAGTTCGGTCGTCAGATCGACCGTCTGCGGGGGGAATTCCTCGGTCGCAACGATCCGGATATTCTGTTTTGCCGCATATTCCCGGCTCGGCTTGTGAATGGAACGGCCATAGGCGTTGTTGTAGGTCAGGAGCCCCACCTTGGGTGCCTCTTTGCCCTTGTGTATGGCTGCGATATAATCGAGCACGGCCTCACAATCGAGGCGATAGCTGCCGAACGGGAGAAACATGTAGCCGATCGGCGGCTCGAGGATTTCCCAACTGGTCGAATAGTTGATGGTCGGAATCTTGTATCTTTGGACAATCGGTTTTGCGGCAAGCCCCTCTCCCGCCCCCCATGTGGCGATCATGTCCACGTTGTCCTGCACAGCAAACTTCCGGACAGCGGCCACTGCTTCCGGCACCTTGTACGCGGTATCGACCAGAATCATTTCGATTTTGTTTCCGGTTACGCCGCCCTTTACCTCGTTGACATAGCGGAAATAATCCTGATGCCCTTTGGCATGGAACTGCCCCCATGTGGATGCAGGACCGGTCAAATTGATGGCGGCTCCGACTTTGATATTGGCGGAAATCGCTGTTCCGGGCAATATCATGAAAATGATCAGGACGGATAAAATCATCATTTTTTGAATGCTTTTCATATTTCCCTCCTTTTCCATAATGCAAAAAAGCCGTGAATGAATCCACGGCTCGTCTCGAAACAAGTAACCGTGGGCGACGTTTTCGGCCTGCCCACGGAGCATATAACCCATAGGGTTACAGGCGCAGAGGGCAGACCCCGATAAAGAAGCAAAAAAAGCCGCCCCTCTCAACCATTTCCACTCCCACGATTTCGGTCATCTTTTTCTTGTCCATTTGGAGAGCTCTATAAAACAGGCATCCTCCACTTGTCAAGCAGAAAATGAATACTACACCGATATTCCATAGGATCAGGAATCGATGCCCAGTTTTTCACAACGGTAATGGAATGAATCGTAACTGATCCGCAAAAGTTCCGCCGCTTTCGATTTTGATCCTCCTGCTTTTTCCAACGCCTTTTCAAGGTAATCTTTTTCCAATTTCGTCAATTCCTCGTTGAGATTGATACCGCCCTCCGGAAATTCGGCGTTGATTCTCGCCCGATTCCCTTCTTCGTTTCGGGAAAGGATCAAATTTTCCGGAAGAATGATATTGGTGGTTTCCATCGCGATACTTCGTTCGATAATGTTCTCCAATTCCCGGATGTTTCCCGGAAACGGGTATCGCATCAAAAGCTCCAATGCATAGACCGATATGTTTCTGATCTCCTTACCGAACGCAAGAGAATATTTTTCGATGAAATGATTCGTCAGGATCGGGATATCCTCTTTACGCTCCCGGAGGGGTGGTAATTGAATCGGGATGACATTGAGCCGATAGTATAGATCTTCACGGAACGATCCTGTTTTGACCGCGTCCTCGAGATTTCGATGGGTGGCAGAGATAATGCGCACATCCACAAGGATGTCATCCGAACCGCCGATTCTACGAAAGGTTTTTTCCTGGACCACTCGCAGAAGCTTGACTTGCAGCAGGGGCGGCAACTCGGCAATCTCGTCCAGAAAAACGGTTCCTCCTTGGGCGAATTCGAAAAGTCCCGCCTTGTCCGAATAGGCGCCGGTAAAAGAACCTTTGATATATCCGAAGAGTTCGCTTTCCAGCAGATTTTCAGGGATGCCTCCGCAATTGATCACCAAAAACGGCATGTTCCGGCGTGCACTGTTTTCATGGACGGCTCTGGCCACAAGTTCCTTGCCTGTTCCGCTTTCACCCAGAATCAGAACATTGGCGGGTGTGTTCGCGATTTTTCTGATGGTTGCATAGACCTTGACCATTTCTCGGCTGTTGCCGACCATCCCCCCGAAGCCTGTGGTTTCTGCCACCTCCTTCAGAAACAGGGCATCTTCCTTTTTGACCCCTTTTGCGGATAGTGCATTTCGAACAATGCGCTTCATATCTTCGATCGCAAAATCCTTCTCGATGTAATCGTAGGCACCTTCTTTCATCGCGTTAACAGCCGTTTCACCCGAGGCATAGGCCGTGATGAGAATCACCAAGGTTTCCGGCGAAATTGCCTTGATTTCCCGAAGAAATCCGATCCCGTCCATTTTCGGCATCTTCAGGTCGGTAATGATGAGATCAAACGTTTCCTTTTTGCACCGATTGAGAGCTTTTCCGGCATCGGAAGCGGTAGTGACCCGGTATCCTTCCCCCTTCAGCATAATCTCCAGAAACTCGCGTATCCCTTGGTCATCATCCACGACAAGGATCTTGGCCATTGCTTCTCTCCATAATGTAGATCATTTCAACCGTCGTTTCCGTCCTTGGGAAAAGCCCGGCCGGGAATCCATACCCTACAGACCGTTCCCTGGCCGGCATCACTTTGCAGATCGATGGTGCCGCCGTATGCATCGAGAATCCGTTTCACCACGGCAAGTCCGAGCCCTGTCCCCATCTCACGCGTCGTATAAAAAGGTTCAAAAACCTTTGCAAGCTTCGTTCTCTCGATGCCGCAACCCGTATCTTGAACCAGGATTTCCACACCGTCCTTTTCGTTGATCCGGCGACGATATGTCGCAACCGTCAACGTACCCCCCTCCGGCATTGACTGGACCGCGTTGAGCAGCAGATTCCAGAGGACCTGCCTGCATTCGGACCGGTTCATCTGAAGGCGGAGTGTATCATCCGGCAGGTTCATATCGATTTGTAACGCTTCCGGCCAGTGAGGAACAAATTGAAGGGAATCAATCACCTCTCGGATCATGCCCCCGGGGTCGATCTGCTCAACGACTCCCGGGCTTGGTCTGGCCATCAATAAAAAGTCCTTCAAGAAACCTTCCAGCTGATCCTTGCTCCGAAGTATGATGTTCATCAATTTTTGTTGGGTTTCACTGTTTGCATGATCCCGGCTCAGCATTTGGATCGAACCGCTCATTGCTGCAAGCGGATTCCGGATCTCATGGGCCATGCCGGCAGCCAACTCACCGATGAAAGCCAACTTTCGGCTCTCTTCCAATGATTCTCTCATTTGAATGATATCCGTCAAATCCTGGAAAAGGATGATGTTCCCGATCATTTGCCCTTTCGGATCGCGAAGGGGGGACTGTGAACCGCCGATGGTCAGGGTTCGTTCATCACCCTTCCGGAAAATCATTTCAAATCTGCTTCCGGTTTGCTCTTGGAATCCATCCGGGTTATGCATCCGCAGCAAAGGTTGAAAATGGGGGAAAATTTCGGAGATCGGGCGATTTTCAATCTCCGAGAACGATAACCCGGTGATCTTCTCGGCCGCTTGGTTAAAGGATTTGATCCGGCTGTCCGCATTCACCGTCATGATTCCGGTATCTACCGATTCGATGATACTCCGGTACAACAGATCGAGCTGATCGAAGGCGCTCTGTTTTTCGGCCAGCAATGTTCTCACCTTCTTCTCACGCTCGACAACAAAGCTGGTCAGCAGCGCGATAAAATAAAATGAGAAGATATGGGTGACGATCCTGGTAAAAACGTACGCGGCATTCTGGATGTCGTTGAAGACGGGAGCGGAAAAGACCGGGTAAATCACTCCGTAGTATTCCAGGTCGACAAAAAGGCCGTAAAAAATGCCGGCGAGGGAAGCGATGATCAGACCGCCCCGTCTACCCAGAAAGAGCACCGAATAGATGATGACGAGAGGGTAAAAGACCGAATAGATACTATGGATGCCGCCGGTCGCATAAACAATGCCCGTGATCAGTACAATGTCGCAGAAGCTCTGAATGTAGATGTTCCATGTAAAGTTCCGCAAATATTTCAGAAGAAAAAAATAGCTGATGGAAAGGATGTAGGTAAGAACAATTGCCTTGAAAAGTGCGGATGCCGATATCGACGAAAGGGCCTCCATTCCCTCGATTTCGACAAAGCTGGCGATTCCGAGCAAAAATGTGACAATTCCTATCCTGGACAGCATCAGCCATCGCAGGGGAGAGGTCATATTTTCGGGGAAAAGCCTTTTCGTCATCTAAACTCCCGATCCATAACACCTGTATAAACATGTCATTGCGGACTTCTTTTCCGTCGGCTCCTGGACCCAAACGAATGCCTGAGACTTCATCAGACGAAGGCGCACTCGTGTTCAAAAGACCCTTTATACCCATATCGGCGGCATTGGCGGCGGGAATTGTATGGGGGAAGTTATTCCAAACTCCCAATGCTCATTTACATCCGGTTTTGCTTGCCGTCCTTTTGTTGATGACATTCATTCTTGTTCTGAAGCGGCCAAAACCATTCTACCCCCTTCTGATGATTTCTTTTTTTCTTCTTGGGATCCTGCAGATTCACCTGTATCTTCACCCCAGGGTCGGTCAAAATCACATCGTAAACTTCTTCGGACGTGAAAAGATACTCGGAGAAGGCATGGTCTGTGAAAATCCACTACGATCGCTGGATAAAACGGACCTGGTTATTTCTATGACAAGATTTTTGAGCAAGGGGGAATACCATCCTGTAAATGGGCGTGTTTTACTGACCGTCCACGAATATTATCCGTTTCATTATGGAGATGTCATCCGTTTCCAGACACGTCTCCATCCTCCCCGTAACTTCCATAATCCCGGAGGCTTTGACTACGAGACCCATCTGCGGTTTCAGAAAATACTGTTGAGAGGATCCGTTCGAGACGCCTCCCAATTTGTCGTCCTGCGCAGTGATCAAGGAAATCCTCTGAAGAAAAACCTGGAACGGTTTCGTGACCGTGTCCGGCAGGCCATTCTGGGTCGTTCCCCGGGAATAGAGGGAAGGATCATTCAGGCGATGATTCTCGGGGATCAAAAGGAAATACCAAAGGAAATCATGGAGAAATTCAACCGTACCGGAACCACCCATATCATCGCCATATCCGGATTCAATATCGCAATGGTCGCGATCTTTGCCCTTTTTATGGCAAGACTTTGTCTTAATGCCGAATATTTTCTCCTGCGATGGAACATTAAAAGAGCTTCCACTACTTTTGCGATTGTCATTGTGATCTTTTATACGTTGATTGCGGGTGCCGGTATTTCGGTCGTCCGAGCATCGATCATGGCGATCGTCTTCCTGTGCTCCATCCTGATGAATCGTGAACAGGATCTCTGGAACAACTTTGCTCTCGCCGCTTTTATCATTCTGATTTTCGCTCCGCACTCCCTCTTCGATATTTCTTTTCAACTTTCCTTTGCAGCCGTTGCATCGTTGATATTTTTTACGCCAAAGTGGATCGGCCTCTTCCCCGCCACGCCCATGAAAACAGAGGCACATCCAATTTTCCTTTTTCGTCGTCTTTTCAGCAAAGGCATGCGCACCTTCGTACTCTTTTTTTTGGCTTCCCTTTCCGCAACGTTGGGTACGCTGCCATTGATCATGCTCTATTTCAATCGTGTCTCACCGATTACCCTTTTGGCAAACCTTCTGTGCGTTCCGATTCTTGGCATCCTGGCCATCCCGGTTTCACTGTTGATTATTTTGGCGGTTCCCTTCTCGGCCACATTGACCGGCTGGGTTATCCAGGTGTCCGAATTTTTGGTCCGCATTTCGCTGATTTTCATCGACAAGCTGGCTTCGCTGAGCTGGGCCTCCTTCTATCTCTCTACACCCAGCTTTGTCGAAATATCCGCCTTTTATATTCTGCTGATTTGGAGTGGTTTGCTGGTCAGGTGGTTCGTGATGCGACGAAACGTCATGGCCGATGTGAAGATGCCTTTTTCACTTAAAGTGATCCCGGCAGTGATCGTGCTGTTTTTCGGCCTGAACCTTCTATATCTCCAGATGCGAGACCTTCAACAGGAAAACTTTTCCGTGACGGCAGTGGATGTCGGTCAGGGCAACAGCATTTTGGTCCGGTTTCCTGGCGGTAAAAAAATGCTGATTGATGGGGGAGGATTTTTCGACAACCGTTTCGATGTCGGGAAATATGTCCTGGCGCCCTATCTCTGGCACGAACGGATCACCGGGCTCGACACAGTCGTTTTGACCCATCCCCATCCGGACCACCTCAATGGTCTCCTTTTTGTAATCGAAAATTTCAATGTTCGTGAGGTATGGACCAATGGAGAGACATCCCCCGAAGAAAATTATCAGACCTTCCGTCGGATCATTCTTCAGAAGGGCATTCCCCTCAAGATCATGACGGACAGGACGCCACCGGTCAACATTTCCGGGGTTCAAATCGAGGTTTTGCATCCGCCAGAAAGGGTTCTGGACTCGGCAGTGACGGATTCGGCCAATCACCTTCCCCAACGGTCTTCCTTTGTAAAACCTCCTTCAATCCTTTACGATGAGACGAATGACCGCTCGCTCGTACTCAAATTCACCTTTGGCAAAAGGCACTTTCTGTTTCCGGCGGACATCTCGGGGACAGTGGAACGCCGTCTGGTTTATGAAAATATCGATCTGCAAAGCGATGTGATCGTCGTTCCCCATCACGGGAGCCACCGCTCCAGCCATGTTTCTTTTGTAGAGAAAGTGAAACCGCAAATCGCGGTGGTCAGTTGTGGTTCGGAAAACCTGTTTGGCTTTCCAAACCCCGATGTGCTCCGCAGATACGAATCGATCCACTCAGAAGTTTTTCGAACGGATCATAACGGTGCCGTTACCATCAAAACAGACGGTCAAAATCTGACTGCGGAGGCCTTTCATTCGAAAAAAAATAGAAGGGTTTCTGAATAAACACCCGACGACATCCAACGTCATTTGTATTGCGTTTGCCGGCTCGTTATGTTATCCAAACCGGCCTGAAATCGGAAAATCTGAAGAGGTTGCTGTTCATGGAAATCATCACGGCAGTCAGGGGATTCAAAGACGTCCTTCCCCCTGAGACGGAAAAGTGGCGATATATCGAAGAGACGGCTCGTGACATTTTTCAAACGTTCGGTTTCCGGGAGATCCGCGTTCCACTGCTCGAAAAAACGACCCTCTTTCAGCGTGGAATCGGGGAATCCACGGACATCGTGGAAAAGGAAATGTACACTTTCGTTGATCGGGGAGACGAATCCCTTACGCTCCGGCCGGAGGCGACGGCCTCCGTCATCCGCGCCTATCTGGAGCATGCACTGTACAACACGGAAACGGTCACGAAACTATTCACCTCAGGGCCGATGTTCAGGCGAGAAAGGCCTCAGAAGGGCCGTTACCGGCAATTTCACCAGATTGACGCCGAGATTCTCGGTCCGGATGATCCGCATACCGATGCAGAACTGATCCTGATGCTGATGCATTTTCTAAAAAAGCTCGAACTGCCGCATCTGAACCTCGAAATCAATTCGCTCGGTTGTGATCAATGCCGACCTCCTTTCCGGGCGGCCATTCACTCGTTTCTTCGAGGACAGGAAGAGAAGCTCTGCAGCGATTGTCGCCGCAGGCTTGTCACGAATCCTTTGCGCGTCTTTGACTGCAAGGTTGAGTCCTGTGCCGCAATCCTCTCCGGAGCACCGCTCCTTCAGGATTTTCTCTGCCCTCCGTGTCGGGAACACTTTGTGAAAGTCCAGTCGTCGCTCGATCTGTTCGATCTCTCCTACCGTCTGAATCCGAAAATGGTCAGGGGTCTCGATTACTACACCCGGACCACCTTTGAAGTGACGCAGGAATCTCACGGCGCCCAGAACGCCGTTGTAGGCGGCGGTCGTTACGATCATTTGGTTCGTGACCTTGGAGGTCCGGACATTTCCGGAATTGGTTTTGCGATCGGTTTTGAACGTCTGGCTGCGATGACTCCGAAACCGAAGACGGATGCATCCGATGGCCCTCTTCTATTCATAGCCATCCTGGGCGACTCGGCTTTCGATGAAGCCTTTCGACTGTGCAACACACTCCGGATGAAGGGTGTGCGGGTTGAAATGGACCATGGGGGGCGGAGCCTCAAAAGTCAGATGAAGCGGGCCGATAAACTTCAGAGCGTTTATACCCTTATTCTTGGGGAACGGGAAATCGCAGAGAAAAAAGCCCTCCTCAGAAACATGCGCGCCAGTACCCAGACGGAGATTCACCTGGACCAAATAGAAGAGACCATCATTGAATTGGAGAGGTAACCGATCTTGACCGGATTTTTGACAAGACGCAAGCGGACCCATTACTGTGGTCACCTGAAGGCTTCCCATGCCGGAGAAGATGTTGTTTTAATGGGCTGGGTCAATCGCAGGAGGGATCACGGCGGGGTGATCTTCATCGACCTTCGTGATCGGGAGGGACTGGTACAGGTCGTTTTCAATCCGGATGTCAACCCGGACTGCCATGCTGAAGCCGGAAGAATCCGCAATGAATTCGTCCTGGCCGTCCACGGTCGTGTCCGCCGTCGCCCCGAGGGAATGGAGAATCCTGATCTTGGAACCGGAGATGTGGAGGTGATGGCCGATGAACTGGAGATCATGAACGAGTCGAAAACCCCTCCTTTTGTCCTCGACCAGATGACGGATGTTTCCGAAAATGTCCGCCTGAAGTTCCGCTACCTCGATCTGCGACGGCCCGAAATTCAGCGAAACCTGATTCTGAGGAGCAGTATCGCTACGGCAGCACGCGACTTCTTTTGCCGCAACGGATTTATTGAGATCGAAACCCCTTTTCTGACGAAAAGCACCCCGGAGGGTGCCCGAGACTACCTCGTTCCGAGCCGTGTGAATCCGGGGACTTTTTTCGCCCTGCCCCAGTCTCCGCAGATTTTCAAACAATTGCTGATGATATCCGGGTTCGACCGCTATTTTCAGATCGTGAAATGCTTCCGGGACGAGGATCTTAGGGCGGATCGCCAGCCTGAATTTACGCAGATTGACGTGGAGATGTCATTCGTGTACGAGGAAGACGTGGTCCGAATCATGGAGGAAATGATAGCCCATCTCTTCCGGACCTGTCTCGGCCGGGATCTTGTCCTTCCCTTCCCCCGTATTTCATATCGGGATGCCATGAGCCGCTTTGGAAAAGACAGTCCCGACACTCGCTTCGGGTTGGAGCTTAGAGACCTGACGGACATCCTGAAAGGATCGGGATTCAAACTCTTCTCCGAAATCGCTTCCGGCGGCGGGTCGATTCAGGCAATCAAAGTCGATGATGGGAAAAGCCTCTCCCGGAAAGACCTCGACGATTTAAAAGATTTCGTTTCTCGCTTCTCGGCTGCAGGCCTCGCCTGGGCCAGGGTCAATCCCGAAGGCTGGACCTCACCCATTTTCAAGTTCTTGACCCCGGGTGAAGTGACGGCAATCACTGAAAAAATGGAGGCCCGTGCGGGTGCCGTGATCATCTTCGTGGCTGATTCACCCGGTGTCGTGCGTGATGCCCTCGGACACCTGAGGATTCACCTGGCGGAAAAACTGGGCCTCATTGATCCCAAGGTATTTGCCTTCACATGGGTCACCGGATTTCCACTGTTCGAGTTCAGTGAAACGGAAAAGCGCTATGTGTCGACGCATCACCCGTTCACCGCGCCGGTTCCGGATGATGTGCCTTTCATCGAGTCCGACCCTGGCAGGGTCCATGCCCAGGCCTATGACCTTGTTCTGAACGGTTCAGAAATCGGCGGCGGGAGCATCCGCATTCACCGAAAGGAGGTGCAGGCCTTGATCTTCAAGGCTCTGGGACTCGGGGAAGAGGAGGCGCGGAACAAATTCGGCTTTCTGCTCGACGCTTTGGAATATGGGACGCCTCCCCACGGAGGGATCGCTTTCGGCTTGGACCGGTTGGTGATGATGATGACCGGAGCGGATTCAATACGGGATGTGATCGCCTTTCCAAAAACACAGAAGGCTGCCTGCCCGCTGACGGACGCTCCGTCACGGGTCAGTGTAGAGCAACTGATGGAGCTGTCGCTGAAGATCGCGACGTAGCACCGCCATATCTCCATGATCCGTTTGAAACTCGTGTTGATACAGAAACGGATCTGTGACACGGAACGAACCGCTCTCCATGTCCCTCCGGATCGGAGAGATCCTGTCTCATTCCATTTCGTCAATCTGCCATTGATCGTACGGTCGCTCCTTTTTCCGGTTTACGAAAGAGGAGAGCTCGAGGATGAAACGCGAAGGCTGGACGGGAAGATGTCCCATGCCGCGACTGTAATCGGTCATGGGATAGCAAAGATAGAGCTGATCTTTCGCCCTGGTGGTCGCGACATAAAAAAGCCGCCTTTCTTCCTCTTCCCCCCCCGGTTCCTTCAGCGCACGGGCGAGCGGCATCATGCCTTCGCAACACCAGATCATGAAAACCACCTTCCATTCCAACCCTTTGGCCTGGTGTATGGATGAAAGCACGACACGGTCTTCCCGGATTTCTTCGATTCCTCCTTCCTCCGTGAAACCGGTCAGCAAGGCAAGCTCGCTCAGAAAACCCTCCAGCGATGTGAACCTTGAAGAAAAATTTGCAAACTGGATCAGGTCCTCTTCCCGAGACAGGGCATCGGGATATCTCTCCCTGAGGTAATCACTGTATCCCGACTTCAAGATCAAATCGATCAATGGGGACGGGCCTCGGTTTTCACATCCGTGCAGGATGCGGAAGGTTTCCTGGAAGCCCCGGAGTCCCGTCACGGCCGAGCGGCCGGCGCATCCTTTAAACTCTTCCGTAAAAACCGCGGCATGGGGGTCAGAAGTGCGGCAAAGAAACCGCCAGACCTTGTCCACGGTCACCCGTCCGATCTTGGCGTAAAGCCTGAGAGCCCTTTTCCATGCAAGCTCATCCAGAGGATTGACGAGGATTCGCAGGTAAGAAGTCACATCCTTGATATGAGCCTGTTCAAAAAAACGAATCCCGGAGCGGATCTCGAACGGGATCCCGCGCCGCGTCATCTCCATCTGCACTTCCATCGAATGGTAGTGGGCACGATACAGAACGGCGATCTCCTCAAGAGCGATGCCGCCGCGGTAAAGTTCCAGAATGCGCTGGGCGATGAAATCGGCCTGCTGGAGAACATTGCGGGTCGGCACAAGAACAGGCCGAACTCCTCTCTCTCTTGCCGCCCGCAGCGTTTTCTGAAACTGATTTTCATTGTTGACAATGCTCAAGTTTGCCAAGTGTAAAATCTCCGGGGTGCTCCGGTAATTGGTTTCCAATTTGAAAATTTTGCAATCGGGGTAACGGTCAGGGAAAAGCATCATGTTCTCGTAATTTGCCCCTCGGAAAGAATAGATGCTCTGGGAATCATCACCCACGACCATCAGATTTTTATGACGAGAGGCAACGAGATCCATGATGTCTGCCTGAATTCTGTTGGTATCCTGATACTCATCGACCAGGACGTGCAGGAAGCGTTCCGCATACATGTCCCGGATGTCGTCAAAGCGCAGGAGCAGTTCCCGCCAGAGAAAGAGAAGATCATCGAAATCCATCACATTGAGTTCTTTTTTTCGTTTTCGGTAACGAACGGCTACAGTATCGATTTCTTCCATACGATGGGAGAAAAAAGGATATCGCAAGGCAACAACGTCCGACAACGAGGTTTCGGTATTGACTGAAAAGCCGATCATGTCGCCGATGACATCGGCTCTGGGAAATTTGTCGCCCTTCCCGTCGATGCCGGTCTCCGCGATACAGGTGTTGAGCAGTTGTCGGGAATCCTCACTGTCGAGAATCGAAAAATTGTTTTCATAATCGAGGCGTTTTGCATGGGAACGGAGGGTCAGGTGTGCACAGTGATGGAAGGTTCCCCCCCAGAGGCCGCCAATCCCGTGCCCGATCAGCATCTCCACGCGCGACAGCATGGATCGTGCGGCTTTGTTTGTGAATGTGGCCAACAGAATGCGCTCCGAAGGAACACCGCTTTCGACAAGACGGGCTACTCTATAGGTCAGTGTCCTTGTTTTCCCGCTTCCGGCTCCTGCGATGATCAGAAGCGGCCCCTCCTCTTCAAAAACAACCCGACGTTGCTCCGGATTGAGTTCTTTTTCGTAATCGATCATCCGATCCTCACCTCATCCATCCACTTCATATGGACGGACTTCTTCCTTATTCATCGAAAAAACCATTGCCATCGACACGCCGGGATCCGTCTGAGAATACACTTGGCCGTTGTGGCCGGGGGATTTTACGGTTCGAATCATGTCGGCGGGACTATAGGCCAATATTCCGAACCGGTCAAGGCATATGCCGGCAGGTATTCACCGGCAAGAGGCAAATTCGGAAAGCAACGGAACGAGCGCACAGCCTGTCCGGTTGCGGTCCGTTGTTCAGGGATGGTACTTCTTAAATGCAAGCCCCGAAATGGTTGACGGCGGCAGGTTGAACACCAGGGGGATTATTCCCCCGCACCGATCAGTGGCAGTGTTTTTTCGATGTTGAAAAAAAGAAGATATTTGGATCCGGTTTTTTGAGGTTCCGTTCTTCTATCGTATTTCTTCCGACGGATGTCCTCAATCATCGGACTGTCTTTCTCTTCCCGAATCATCTTCAGATACAAGCGATAACCCACATAGCCTTCATCTTCTTTAAACAAGTAAACGGCGTGCGGATTGCTCTGCAGATTGGCATGCGTCAACCGTTCAGAGGCGATAAAAGCGATTGTTTCTTCGTCTACAAAGTGCGGCCTGCCATAAATGGCGGCATTGACCCTTCCGCTGTTGTCGGATGTGGCCAGCACACCGACACCCTTTTTATTCATGAAATATTCACTGAGTTTCATGATTCCCTCCCTTATTGCTGTATGATCAATCTTGTCGGGCTATGGAACAAACCCGATTTCGCGGGCATAACTGAACTGTCTCCGCCAGGGGATATTGGCATGCGCACCGTCAAAAGGTGCGGCGCCCGTTTGCACAATGGACGCTTCATCCACGGTCACGGGGTGAAAACCCCCGATGAACCCGAAATCTTCCGCAATGGGCGGATGGTCCCCCGGCAGGCAATCGCACTCCTTAACGATGCCGATCAGGGCGTTTACGACAAACGTTTTCGGACCGATAACCTTCCAGACGGCCGCGGCCGTCTCGACGAGTTTTTCCTGAAAAACGTTGATATCCGTATCCCAGAAGATTTTGAGAGCCGTTTGGGGGCAAAGGGCGATACACTGGGAACACCCGATGCATTTCTTGAGATCATAGACCGGGTTTCCATCCGGCGGAAGGACGGCGGCGCCGGTGGGACATACCTCCATGCAAAGTCCGCAACGATTGCAGCGATCGGGCTTCAAAATGGGATGGGCATCCGCATGCATTCGCTGCTTCTGGGCCCGGGAAGCCATCCCCATCGAAATATTTTTAATGGCCCCTCCGAAAGAGGACTCCATGTGTCCTTTGAAATGGGAAAAAATCACAAAACCATCCGCTTTACGGGTGATGGCTGCCGCCTGGACCGAGGGAAAATGAAGATGCCCCCCGGGCAATTCGATGACATCGCGCCCATCCATCCCGTCTCCGATGACCACCGGACATCCGAGATAGTCTTCGGTGTATCCGTGTTCCTGCGCCGTCTTCAGGCTGTCCGTTCCGGTTCTTCTTCCGCCTGAGTAAAGGACGGTCGTGTCAAATACGAATGGTTCGACACCGGATCCCCGAAGCCACTGAACGATCTCACGCGCATACCGGGGATGCAGGAAATTTTTATTTTTCTTCTCCCCCCAGTGCAGCTTGATTCCCACCGTCTGACCGGCTTTGAATGGAAACGCTATTTTCCGCAACAGGGTGCGCAGGGATTCAACGGAAGCTCCTCGAACCTTGACGGTCTGATTCCGGCCTTTCTTTTTTTTCATGCAGATCTCTTTCTTTCAGATAGCTGCCCGCGCACATACTCGATGATCGTTTGCGTACCCGTACCCGGTCCGAAAACTTCACGGATTCCCGCAGCTTTAAGGGAGGGAACGTCTTCCTGGGGAATAATTCCTCCGCCGAGAACCAGCAAATCGCCCATGTTGCGTCGATGCAATCCTTCCATGATCCGGGGGAACAGGTAATTGTGGGCGCCGGAGAGGCTGCTGAGCATGAGAACATCCACATCCTCCTGCTCTGCAGCCCCGACGACCTGCTCCGGTGTTTGACGAAGTCCTGTGTAGATCACCTCCATGCCGGCGTCGCGGAGAGCGCGGGCAATCACTTTCACCCCACGGTCGTGCCCGTCCAAACCTGGCTTGGCCACCAGGACTCGGATCGTCTTTTCGGTCGACATAAGGTCATTCCTCCGTATCGAATCGCCTAGGGCTAAAAAGATGTGCTCCCACGATATTCCCCGAAGACCTCACGCAATGCCCCACAGATCTCTCCAATGGTGGCCTCCGCCTTCACGGCTTTGATGACGGCCGGCATCAGATTTTCCTTCGACCTCGCTATACGACGAATCTCCTCAAGCGAATTTCGAACTTCCCCGTTTCTCCTCTGAGCCCTAAGTTGTCGGAGTTTCTCAACTTGAAGTTCTCCGACGGTCTGCCGGATCTTGAGAAGCCCCTCCGGAGGAGGTTCTTCGATTTGAAAACGGTTCACACCGACAACGATCCGGTCCTTGCCCTCGATCTTTTTCTGGTATTCATAAGCGCTGTTCGAAATCTCTCCCTGCAGAAACCCTGTTTCGACGGCCGGGATTACGCCACCCATCTGATCGATTTTTTTTAGATATTCGTTGCACTCCTCCTCGATCTGTCTCGTCAGGTTCTCCAGGAAATAGGAACCGGCCAGCGGGTCCACCGTTTCGGTCACGCCTGTCTCATAAGCGATGATCTGCTGTGTCCGGAGCGCGATCTGCACAGCCTCTTCCGTCGGGAGGGCCAACGCCTCGTCGTACGAGTTGGTGTGGAGAGATTGGCACCCCCCCAGCACAGCGGAAAGGGCCTCGAAACCGGTGCGAAGTATGTTTAGAAACGGCTGCTGAGCCGTCAGAGAACAGCCTGCCGTCTGCACATGGTAACGCAACATCCAAGAGCGCGGGCTTTTGGCATGAAAACGTTCTTTCATGATTCGGGACCAGATCCGCCGCGCCGCTCGGAATTTGGCAATTTCTTCGAGAAAATCCTGGTGCGCGCTGAAAAAGAAAGAGAGTCGAGGGGCGAAGTCGTCCACGCCAAGTCCCTCGCTCAATGCGGTTTCCACATACGTGATGCCATCCGCAATGGTGAAGGCCACCTCCTGGACCGCTGTGCATCCCGCCTCACGCATGTGATACCCGCTGATGCTGATGCTGTTCCAGAGGGGCATCTTCTTCGCGCAAAACGCAATGACATCGGAAACCATCCGCATGGCGGGGCGTATCGGGAAAATATAGGTCCCTCTTGCAACGTACTCTTTCAGCACGTCATTCTGGACGGTTCCTCGAAGCTTTTCAGGACCGATGCCGTTCTGTCCGGCAACCGCAATGTACATGGCCGTAAGGATGGACGCCGGCGAGTTGATGGTCATCGATGTGCTCACCTGATCCAGCGGGATTAGATTAAAAAGGACCGCCATATCCCGCACGGAATCGATGGCCACCCCGACCTTGCCCACCTCCCCCATGGCCAACGGATGATCCGAGTCATAACCGATTTGGGTGGGAAGGTCGAAGGCTACGCTCAAACCGGTTTGCCCCCGCTCCAGAAGATAGCGAAACCGCCGGTTCGTATCCTCGGCCGAACCGAAACCGGCGTATTGGCGCATCGTCCAATATCGGCCGCGGTACATGTCCGGCTGAATCCCTCGTGTAAAGGGATATTGGCCTGGGGATCCCAAATCCCTGAGATAATCGAACTCGGACAGATCGGACGGTGTGTAGAGCGGTTTCACCGGCAGCCCGGAGAGGGTTTCGAACTTCGACTTGGCCTCCGGCATCTGATTCTGTGGTTTTCGAATTTCTTTTTGCCGTGACCCGCATTCATTCGCTATCCCGTTCATTTCGTCCCCGCCAGGCATGACTCACCTCGCCATGAAGAAAAACCTCAACAGCCTTGGTTGCATGGTCAGATCTACTGCATTCCGATGATACGGTTCGCGGTAACTGCTATCTGGTTTTGAAACGTACGATTTTCAACCGGGTGACGATCGGTACGGCATCCTTCTTTCCGGGAAGTCCGTACCGGCGGGGCGAATCATAAGTGGGAATCTCAGATATGTCAATCTTGTTGTTTCATCGTTTTAGTATTTGGTTTTCCTTGATTCTTTCTCAATCAACGATTAGACTTATTTTTATATGACCCGCGCGGCAATCGCCTTTAAGACGGCTGACCGATCAAAGTGCGATAAATTTGTTGGATATGGAGCTTCGGCAGGGTTCTGATCCATCAAACGACGGAGAGACGTCAAGATGTTTAAAACCATTAAAAATGCTGCGATTGTATTGAGCATCCTGTTGATTTTTTTTCTGGTGCTTTTTGTGATCAACCAGACCGTAGAAGTGACGGAACTGGCCTCGCGACTGAGCCCGGGTTTCGGCAAGGGCATTCTCTGGTTTTTGATCTGCCTCTATACCGCGCTGATCCTCTGGACGGTGATGTTCTTTGTACGTCTGCCCAAGCCGCTGATTCCCCCACAAAGCGAGACGGAACCTCAGTTCTCCGAATATCTCGAAATCTTGCGAAAACGTTTGTCGGCGAATCCCCGGCTTCGGGGATGCGATCTATCGAATCGTGCCGGAATCGAAAAGGTGCTTGAGGATCTCGGCCGTGAATGCGATATCGTCATACGCGAGCACGCCGAAGCCGTCTTTGTCAGTACGGCCATCTCCCAGAGCGGACGACTGGACACCATTTTTGTCCTCGCCGCCAATTTCCGGATGATATGGCGAATCGTCGGCATCTATGCGCAGAGGCCGGCGCTGCGCGATTTGATCAACCTTTACGCCAATGTGGCCGCTACGGCCTTTATGGCGGGCGAGCTGGACGAGGCGGAGATCAGCAGCCAGATCGAACCCATCCTCTCATCCGCCCTCGGTGCGATCAGCCTTTCCGTTCCGGGGGTGCAGGCCGCTTCCGCCATCGTCATCAGCTCGATCCTCACCGGAACTGCAAACGCCTTCCTGACACTTCGGGTGGGGGTCATTTCGAGGAGCTACTGTGGCGCCCTTTTCCTTGCCGACCGGAAAAAGGTGCGACGTTCGGCCACTGCAGAATCGGCGAAAATCCTCGGATCCATTGTCAAGAGCGGTACGGCCCGGATCTCGAAATCGTTGTGGCATGCTTCGATGGGGAAAGTGGGAGGCGCTTTTTCAGGCCTTACCGGTATCGCCCGTGACATCAAAGATTCTCTTTTTACGCTGCTGAAAAAAGTCGGTGAGAACTCGAAGAACACAGAGACGGATCTCCATTAATTGGATCTTGCCGGCGAACGTTGGATGCTTCCCTATGTCCGATTCTTTCCGTGACCATGACGGAGTCCGAGTATGACCGCTTTTTTTCGAGTGTTCCTGTTCGCCTTGCTTGTTCTGCCGTTGTCACCCGGTTTTGGGGAGGCCAAAGATCCCATCGTCTTTCTTCCTCAGTGGATTCCGCAAGCCCAGTTTGCCGGATACTACATGGCTTACGAAAAGGGCCTATACAAAAGGCAGGGGCTCGAGGTGACCATCCTGCGTGGCGGTCCGGAACACCCTCCATCAACTCTGCTGACCAACGGCAATGTCCATTTCGCAACACTGTTCCTGTCCAGCGCAATTGAGTTGCGCAGCCGTGGGATCCCTCTGGTCAATATCGGTCAAATCGTTCAACGCTCCGGATTCATACTGATAACTCGAAAAGACAGCAGGATAGACTCCCCCACAGACCTGGAGGGGAAAACGGTCAGCCTCTGGAGTGAGTTTAGCCTCCAGCCGATGGCGTTCTTTCGCAAATACCGTGTGAAGGTCCGTACCGTTCCTCAAGGGACGACACTGAACCTTTTTTTACGGGGAGGAGTAACGGCCGCCTCTGCGATGTGGTACAACGAATATCACACCTTGCTCAACTCCGGGCTGGATGAAAACGAACTGAAACCCTTTTTTTTCGACCGACATGGTCTCAATTTTCCTGAAGACGGCATCTACTGTCTGGAAAATACATTGCGAAGAGACCCGGATCGGGCCTGTCGCTTTCTTCGCGCATCACTGGAAGGTTGGCGTTACGCCTTCGAAAATCCTGAAGAAACCTTGGATATCGTGATGAAATATATCCGGGAAGCAAACGTCGGCGGCAACCGCGTCCATCAGAAATGGATGCTCGCCAGGATGCACGATTTGATTCTGCCGATGGGAAGCCGCACCCTGCACGGCCATCTCCACGCAGAGGAGTACCTCCGCGTTGCGTCCGAACTCCAGCGCAACGGGATCACCCAATCCATCCCCTCCTACGGAGCTTTTTATGGCCGGTGTATCGCTCATCCCGAATAGACGCGGACTCGCATTTAAACTCGCGTTGTTCATCCTGACTGCGACGGCCATTATTTTTGCCGCCGCCTTCGGTTACAATTATACCTACTCCCGCAATCAACTTCTCAAAGAAGTCGAGGCCAACGCCCATAACCTGACGACGGCCACGGTCAACCGGATCGAAACCGTATTACGTGGGGCGGAAAAGGCGCCCGCCTATCTCGCCCACCTGATCGGCGAGAGGGACTATGACGAACCGACCCTTGTCAAAAGGATAGAAGCGCTCCTGTGGACCAATCCGGAGATCTTTGGTTCCACGATTGCCTTCGAACCTTTCGCCTTCGATCCGAACAGACGCTTCTTCGCCCCCTACCTGTGCCGAGAAGGAAGGGCATTCAAAAAATCCTATCTCGGCGGTGAAAACTACGATTACTTCCTATGGGACTGGTATCAGATCCCAAGAGAACTTGAAAAGCCGCTCTGGAGCGACCCCTATTTTGACGAGGGGGCAGGCAACATCATCATGTCCACCTATTCCGTCCCATTTTACAGACAACGGGAAGGCCGACGCGTCGTGAACGGAATCGTTACGGCCGACATCTCGCTGGAATGGCTGGTGCAGCTTATTTCCCGGATCGCCCCTTACCGTTCGGGCTATGCCTTTCTGATTACCCATAATGGGATATTTGTCAGTCACCCCGATCAGGAGCTAATCTTGCGGGAAAGTATCTTCAGCCTGGCAGAGGCGGCCGGAGACGATGATTTGAGGCGGATCGGTCGGGCGATGGTCCGTGGTGGAGAGGGATTCGCGGCCCTCAAAAGCCATTTCGCCGGCGAGAAGGTCTGGATGTATTACGCGCCATTGCCGGCCAGCGGCTGGTCGATCGGTGTGGTCTTCCCGGAAAAAGCCCTGTTCGCGGACATCGAGAAGCTTAACCGCATCATGATCCTCATCGGGACATCCGGATTTGCGATCCTCTTCTTTCTGATTGTTTTGATCTCCGGCACAATCACCCGTCCGCTGCGCAGCCTGGCCGGAAAGGCTTCCGAAATCGCCCGTGGCAATCTCGACGTCGAGATGACCGAGTCACACGGGAGCGACGAAGTCGGCGAACTGTCACGCTCCTTCAACCACATGAAATTAGCCTTGAAGGAATATATCGCAAACCTTGCCGAAACAACCGCCGCCAAGGAACGATACGAGAGCGAATTGAAGATTGCCCGCACAATCCAGATGAGTTTTTTGCCGAAGCGATTCCCGCCCTTTCCGGAGAGGAGCGAATTCGATATTTTTGCCTCTTTGATCCCGGCCAAGGAAGTGGGCGGAGATCTTTATGACTTCTTCATGCTGAACAACGATCAACTGTTTTTTTCGATCGGGGACGTTTCGGGCAAGGGAATTCCTGCAGCCCTTTTCATGGCCGCCGCCAAAACTCTGATGAAAGGCACGGCAGGACCGGACCTCAACCCGTCGGAAATCCTCTCCCATGTGAATCAGGAACTGTGCCTCGAAAACGACTCCATGATGTTTGTCACCGTCTTTTGCGGTCTGTTGAACGTTCGAACAGGGGAATTGCGTTACTCCAACGCAGGACATCTGCCTCCGTTGTTGATACGTCCCGGAGCGGCTCCGACATGGCTTCCGCTCCCCGAAGGCTTCTTCCTAGGCACGATGGAAGAGGCAATCTATGAAACTCGAACCTGGATCCTGGAGCCCGGGGACAGACTGATTCTTTACACGGATGGCGTGACGGAGGCGATGAATGAGGTAAAGATTTTCTACACCGAAGATCGTCTCGAGAAACTGGCATCGGATTTGAGGGAAGCCTCTCCCAAAGAAATTGTGGATGAAATCCTCCTTTCGGTTCGAGCCTTTTCCGGCAACGAACCACAGTACGACGATATTACCCTCCTGACCCTTTCATTTCACGGAGACGGGAAGGCATTGCCCGATTAGATGTGCATAACCAATCCACAGCAGTTGCAAGCGGAACCCTATCGATCATTTGTAAAGACTTTTCATCATTCCGTTGGAAACTGTTAAAAGGGCCTCCTCAAAATGCAAAAAAGGGATCAGCCGATTTGGCCAACCCCTTGATTTTCTTGGTAGCGGGGAGAGGATTCGAACCTCTGACCTTTGGGTTATGAGCCCAACGAGCTACCGGACTGCTCCACCCCGCGTTGCATTTTATGATCCTGCTTGATGTGGCCTTCTAAACCACACCAATGCAATTGTCAAGACCTATTTCAAGAAATACCCCGGAAGAAGGCGCCACCGATTCCTCTAAATCTTCCGATTATTTTTTCCCGAGGACGCGGAACAGATCAGGCGGCTTATCCAGGCCGCGAATGATCGGTGACGGAACCTTTTCGAGATTCATCCTGTCTTCCACAAGACGTGCCGTTTCGCTACAGATCAGGATCTCATTCGCCTGTGCGAGGTTTTCCAACCGCGAAGCCAGATTTACAGGGGATCCTAAAACGGTATACTCTTTCTTGCGGGTTGACCCGAATATCCCGGCCATTACATCACCAGTCGCGATGCCGATGCCGATGGCGATCTTTTTTCCCTCTTCCGAGATTCCCTTGTTGATGACCAACATTTCATCACGGATGGCCAATGCGGCCTCCAGCGCCCGGTAGGCAGCATCCTCGCTGCCGACCGGCGCGCCGAAAATCCCCATGATGCTGTCGCCTATATGTTTGTCCAGTGTCCCATTATGACTGAAAATGATATTGTCAACGGGATTGAAGTAGTGCCTGTTAAGGAGCTCTGAAAGTTCGGCGGGAGCCAGTCTTTGAGAAAGACTCGTAAATCCCCTGATATCGGTAAACAGAATCGTGACCTGTAGACTCTTCGGAAGGAGCATGGTGCCGCTCCGTTGAAGTTCCTTTAGAACCTGTTCCGGAATGAACTGTTTGAGCTTTTTCTTGATGTTGAACTCCCGGACTTTAGCCCGCAGCTCATCGTTTTGAAACGGTTTTGTCAGGAACCCGTCAATCCCCTCGTTGACTGCGTCGATTGCGCTGGCCATCGTTGCATAACCGGTCAGCATAATCCGCGTGATTTCCGCGTTCAATCGACCGATTTCAATCAGCGTCTCCAGTCCGTCGATTCCGGGCATCCGATAGTCGGAAATGACGGTTTCGATGTCCCGGTTATCGTACCGGACCATGGAAATGGCTTCTTCTCCATTCTGTGCAAGAATGATCCGGTAGCCGTCCTTCTCCAGGACTTTTTTCAAAGAGCGACGAACCCCCTCTTCATCGTCCACCACCATCAGTCCGTTCATGATTCGCTCCTTCGGCAGGGAAGTTCAACAGTCACCACCGTACCTTGGCCTTCTTCACTTGTCACACGGATCTGCCCTCCGTGACGCCGGACGATTTCATGAGACAGGTAGAGGCCCAAACCCGTTCCCCGACCCACCGTTTTGGTCGTAAAGAAAGGCTTGAAAATATCCTTCAGCAGATCGTTGGGAATGCCGATCCCCGTATCTCGGCATTCGACAGCTATCATGTCGTTCGATCGGCGACAAGTTGTCAGGGTGATTCGGCCTTTCCCTTCCGGAAGCGCCTGGAGAGCATTGCGAATCACGTTGATTAAAACCTGTCCCAGGTTCGCATAGTTGCCCTCAACGGAGGGGAGTGAGTCGTCATACAATTTTACAATTTCCACCGGCAAATTCTTGTACTGGTTGTAGAGCACCCGAAGAGCATCATCCACGGCACGATTCATATCCACCGGTTCAACATACGTCTGAGTCTGTCGTGACAGGTCGAGCAGACTTTTGATGATTGTCGCCGATCTCCGGAGTTCTCCGATTGAAAAACGAAGATCATCCAGGACCTCCTCCTTTTGATCGGCTTGAATATTCCATCCGGTCACCGTTTCGATACTGGTTTCGACAAGGCTCATCGCTCCGGAGATAGGGTTGTTCAATTCATGCGCCGTTCCGGCCACAAGCTGTCCGATAGCCGCAAGGCTTTCCGATCGAATCAGATGTTGCTGGGTTTTCTCCTTTTCTGCAAGCGCCTCTCGGAGGGCGGTGGTCCTTTGTTCGACCTTCTTTTCGAGCTCGAGGTTCAGCAACTCCAGCTCCTCGTAGCTTTTTGCGTTCTCGATGGCCATCGTTGCCTGATTTGCCATCGTCGAAAGCAGATTCAAATCTTCATCCACGAACAGCTCCCCGGATTTTTTCTGGCCGATGGCAATGATTCCGGCCAAACCTTCCCTTGCCGGTATTGGAACGGCCATTGCTACGCTCAGACGGTCAAAAAGACGGACCACGCTGTTCCGCTCCTCATCGTCCACAGGATACCTTTCCGCAGTCGACCGGGTGAAAGGCTGTTTCTCTTTTTCCAATATTCGGACGAGCGGGGTGATTTCTTCGGGGGGCGCTTCTTTGCTCTCATTCGTTTCTTGACCTTCGTAAAGACGATAAACGCCGGCCTCGGCCATCACGAGAATCACTTTTTCCACCTGCAGGGTCTCCGCGATCGAACCGATCAGCAGATCGCGAATCTGCGGAAGTTTGAGGAGCGACGCGAGGCGACCGCTGATCTTCTGGAGAAGTTCCCGATAGTCATAACGCCCCCTGAAGAAGAGGTGATCGATGAAACCTTGCACCCATTGCCTCAGAGGGTTGAACAACAGAACGATGATGAGTGCCAGAACCAGAGAAAGCGTGCCATGGCGTGATACAGAACCGTAAGGCAGTAGATCACGGTGAAGAACGCTATCGCCGAAAAAACATGAAAAAGAACGCCCCCGCGGGCGATGCGCCCAAAGTAATAGTCATAGAATCCGTTGAAATAGAGATCGCTGGGTACGACAGCCAAGAAGAGGATGCTGCACAACCATGCGACAATCTCCAGCCATCTTCGGCCCCGGATACCCACAAACGAATGCACAAATCCGATGTAAATCGGAACACTGAACACGAAGAAAAAGTGAACGGTTCTGTCAACGAGAAGGGCGAGCCTTTCTTCCGGAAGGATGGAAACAAGGGCTACGTCGGCATTGAGGATGGCTCCCAAGAAACAGATGCCGGCAAAGAGGACGTTGGTCCGTTTTTTCCCGCCCCGCAGAATGGAAATCAGCGCGACACCCAGCATGATGAGGAATCCAAGAAGCGGCGGAATGACATAAGCAGACATCGCCTGCAGGTCATTCGGAACCATGTTGCCTCTCTCCTACAAAAATCTTTTCTGCCGGGTAAATCCTTTGAGCGATTCCTCGTGATATTCTTTCTGTTCAGATCAGTAGAAACATCAGCGCTTTCGGGTGAGGTAGCCCATGATCCGATAAATCAACTTGGCTGCCAAAAAATCCGGGGCGACCATTCCGGGAATGGGTGCGAGTTCCACTACATCGAAGCCGCGGATGCGGCAGTGTTTTGCCGCCTCTTGAACCAGGCGCAGCACATCCCGCCAGGCAAGCCCTCCGGGTTCCGGCGTTCCGGTCGACGGCATAATGGCAGGATCAAGGACGTCGAGATCGATCGTGATGTAAAGATCCCCGCGAAGATTGTCGCAAATGGTCTTCCACCGACTCTTCGCTTCTCCCAGAATGAAATCGGCGGTATGGCTCCGCACATTGCTTTTGGCAATGAATTTAGCCTCTTCAATGCTCATGCTGCGGATTCCCGCTTGGACAAGGGGGCAGATTTCGGAAATGCGGCGAGCCACGCAGGCATGGCTGTAGGGTGTTCCCTGGTATTCATTCCGCAGATCCGCATGGGCATCCAATTGAAGAACGGATATGTTCGGATAAATTTCTTTCATTGCCTGAACGGCCCCAAAGGAGATGCTGTGCTCCCCGCCGATCATGACCGGAATCTTCCCATCAGCCGCAACGAGGGCAATGGGTTCACGAACGGAGTTCACCATCTCAGCCGGACCCCGCGCGTCCACCTCGACAAACGGCAGCGTGTGAATACCGCAACGGTACGTTTCTTTCAGCAGCCCCTCATCAAAGAGCTCCATGTTGCCGGAGGCTTCCAGGATCGCCGCAGGACCGCGGCGAGCCCCTGACTGGTAAGTCGATGTCAGGTCATAAGGAACAGGCAGAACGGCAAATTGCGCCTTTTTATACTCCGTGAATATCTGTTCGATACCGCCGAAATTCATGGCCAGGCTCCATTCCATCGAGAGGCGCTTCCTGTGCGAAACCACTCATTGAACCGACCCTTTTACAGATCTCCCGCCCTGGAAAGGGGCGGAAGAGTGCTTTTTTGCCCGTCTCTATTATAGTTGGAATTCGGATTCCCCTGAATTTCCTGCACCTCCCGGCGGAGATCCCGGATGGTCTTGTTGAGACGCTTGATCGTTCGCGTCAGGCGGAAACGTTCCACAATGCCCATCAGTCCCGTAAAGATAACCCCCCCGAGGAACGCGATAAAAATCAATTCATAAATCCGGATTGGCCTGATGGGTTCATAACCAAAATAATGCAGCTTCACATCGCTGCTGTTTTCGAGGGAAAAGGTGATGAGGAGCATGATAACAACCGCCAAGATGATGGTATAGATCACTTTCATCCGCAAACCTCCCGCTGAATTTTTGTGAAAAAAGGCCTCAGCTCGCGGGCCGTTTTCAGGACATCCTCCGGAATCACCCGAACCTCGCCGATGACGCTTGCGAAATTCGTGTCTCCGCCCCATCGCGGCACAACATGGAAGTGAAGATGATCATCGATCCCGGCCCCCGCCGCCTTTCCGATGTTCATGCCAATGTTGAACCCCTCCGGCTTCATCGCCTCGGTCAATACCCGGACGGACAGATCCATGAACGTGAACAGCTCGACCCGCTCTTCGGGGAGAAGATCGCTCAGGCAGCACAGATGCCGGTATGGGACGACCATGAGATGACCGCCTGTGTATGGGTAACGGTTCACGATGATATAGCTTTTCTCCCCTTCCCAGACGACCAGTTCATCTCTCCGCGTGGAATCTCGGCACAGGACGCAGCCCGCCGCGGTCTTTTTTTCCCGGATATAGGCCATGCGCCACGGCGCGAATATTGTCTCCATCCTGTCCCTCCCGGCAATGGGCGTCATCATTTTCAAGCGGTGTTCGAAAGACGAAGAAGATTATAACGATATGTCTCAAAAAGACAAGGCATATTTAGAAGATCCGTTTCAGTTTGACATTCCGGACGGGGGACGTTAGGATTCGCAACCGAAGCGGATGCAGGACCATACAAAATGATGAAATCTTCCCTTGAACAGCTGGCGCAACAGATCCTCGGCTTCGATGAGGCCTCCCTCTCCTCTCTCTGGGGGCATTACAAGAAGCGGATGGAGCATTTTGAACCCACGCCAGAATGGGAGAAAGCGGTCATTATCTTTTTTATCATCAACGCGGTCCGGGCCAAAAACCATATCTTCAACGAACAGATCCTGAAACAGAAGCAGCAGACCGGACCCGAAAAACCGCCAAGGGGCAAGCCGACATTGAAGCTCGTCAAATCGTGATGCCCGTAATAAAATTTGTACGAAGATTCTCCGATGATCGGCTCTCTCATCAATTCCGGATGATCAAGAGGGTAAAGCACAATGGATCTTGAAGAGGCACGGATCAGGATCAGATCGCTTCGGGAAAACATCCTCCATCACAACATGCGTTATTACCAGTTGGACGACCCGGAAATCAGCGATGCCGACTATGATCTCCTGCTCAGAGAACTGATCGATCTGGAAACGCGTTTCCCAGATCTTGTCACGCCGGATTCTCCGACACAGCGGGTGGGAGCGCCGCCGCTGGAAAAATTCAGTACCGTCACCCACCGAACACCGATGCTCAGCCTGGCCAATGCCTTCTCCGATGAAGAAATCAGGGAATTCGACCGCCGTTGCCGCCGCTTTCTTGAAAGTGAAAAACCTATCCGCTATGTTGTGGAACCGAAGCTCGACGGATTGGCCGTGAACCTTCTCTTCGAATCGGGCCGCTTGGTGACGGCTTCCACACGCGGGGACGGGACCGTAGGCGAAGATGTCACGCTCAACATCCGGACGATTCCGACGATTCCCCTGATCATCGGACCTTCGACGGCAACAAGCGACCAGCCCGGTTTCGGCTCCTCCGATCTGCCGGCAATGATAGAGGTCCGCGGAGAGGTCTGCATGGAGAGGAAGGCATTTGCGAACCTGAATCGACGCCGTATGGAACAGGGGGAATCGCCTTTCGCCAATCCGCGCAATGCGGCTGCAGGATCCTTGCGCCAGCTCGATTCACGAATCACGGCACGGAGACCTTTGACCTTTTTCAGCTACGCCATTGGAGCGGTGGAAGGCGCCTCCTTCCGAACCCAGGAAGAGATTCTCCGAAAGCTGTCCGCCTGGGGATTTCAGGTCAATCCGTTGATCCGTCAAGGAAAGGACATCGAGGAATGCATCCGTTACTATCGTTACATGAATGGGATACGCGATGAACTCCCTTACGAAATTGACGGAATTGTGATCAAGGTAAACGACCTGGACCTGCAGGAGCTCCTTGGATCCGTCGCGCGCAGTCCACGCTGGGCGGTAGCGTGCAAGTTTGCGGCTGTCCTGGAGAGGACGGTGATCGAGGACATCGTCGTTCAAGTCGGACGCACGGGCGTCCTGACGCCCGTTGCCGTCATGAAGCCCGTCCGCGTCGGCGGCGTCATGGTCAGCCGAGCAACCCTCCACAACGAGGAGGAGATCCGGAAAAAAGATATCCGCATCGGAGACAAGGTGGTGATCCGCCGGGCAGGCGATGTGATTCCCGAAGTGGTCGAGGTCATCACGACCGACAGGATCGGGGTTGAAAAACCTTTTACCATGCCGGCCACCTGTCCGGAATGCGGATCCCATGTCATCCGAATGGAGGGGGAAATCGCACACCGTTGCATCGGGCTGGCCTGTCCGGCGCAGATCCGCGAGCATATCGCTCACTTCGCGTCCCGCGGAGCCCTCGATATCGAAGGGCTGGGAGAGAAACTGGTCGCCCAACTGGTCACGAAGGGCCTGATCCGTGACCCGGCAGACCTCTTCTTTCTGACACGCCAACAACTTTTGGGGCTGGAACGAATGGCCGAGAAATCGACCGCCAACCTTCTGGAATCGATCCATCGGGCGAAAAACCCGCCACTGGACCGTCTGATCTTCGCTTTTGGCATCCGTCATGTCGGCGAGCAGACGGCGAAACGACTCGCACAGACGTACTGCAACCTCGATTCCCTGATGGCGGCCACACCTGAGGATCTACAGACAATCCGGGATATCGGTCCTGAGGTCGCCGCGTCGATCGCCGGATTCTTCCGGGAACCCGCCAACCGGCAGGTTGTCGAAAAGCTGTCCCGTGCGGGCGTCGTACCCCGGGAATGCTCCCTTCGTCAGGATTCCCCTTTGAAGGGCAAGAAGATCGTATTCACGGGAACCCTTGCCCGCATGAGCCGGAACGAGGCCAAGGCCTTGGTGGAGTCGCTCGGGGGGGAGGTCGGGAGTTCCATCACGAGCACGACAGACTATGTCGTCGCAGGAGAAGCGACCGGCTCCAAAATGGAGAAGGCGCTCGAACGGGGCATTGCCATTCTCGACGAGGAGGCTTTTTTTACGTTGACGGGGAAAACCGCAACATGAAGAAACGATACCATGTCCTCATCTCCGGCCATGTGCAGGGGGTCTTCTTCCGGGCGAACACCTGCCGGCAGGCGCGTGCGCTCGGCTTAACCGGCTGGGTCCGGAATCTTCCGGATGGAAGGGTCGAATCGGTATTTGAAGGCAATGAGAAACAAGCCGAAGAGATGCTGGCCTGGTGCAACACCGGGACCCCACCCGCCAGAGTCGATCGCGTCGATGCGAACGAAGAAAAGATCGCCAGCGGTTTTACAGGTTTCGACATCCTGTATTGACGTTCTGCCCTACCTGAACTCTTTCAGGGCTTCCCCAAATCCTTCTATAGAGCCCAGGATTGTCGCGTCATCCACGCAGTATGCGATCCGGATATGACCGGGCCCATAGAAACCGCTCCCGGGGACGGTAAGGATGCGCCGCCGCCGGAGCGCTTCGGCAAAACGAACATCATCTTCAATGGGCGTGCGGGGAAAGAGATAAAAAGCGCCGTCGGGCCGGGTCACCCGATAGCCGACCGATAAGAGACCGTCGCAAAGAAGATCCCGCTTTTTCCGGTACGTCTCCACGTCAACCTTCACGCCTTTAAGGCCTGCAATGGCGCGCTGCATCAGCGAGGGGGCATTCACGAAACCGAGGATTCGGTTGCAAAGGGTTAGCCCGTTCATGACCTCATCGAGGTCGGCCATGTCCGGATTCACGGCAATATAACCAATCCGCTCCCCCGGGAGGGAAAGGCTCTTGGAGTAGGACGAGGCGATAAAGCTGTGAGGATAAGCCTGCATGACGCTCGGAAGTTTAAGATCATCATAAACGATTTCTCGGTACGGTTCGTCGGAAATCAGGAAGATCTCACGGCGGAATTCCCTCCCCTTCTCGGACAGAATCGCCGAAAGAGCCCGGATCGACGCCTCGTCGAAAACCTTTCCCGTCGGGTTGTTCGGAGAGTTGATCAAAACCGCCTTTGTCTTCTCGGTCACCGCCTTCCGAATGCCATCGAGATTGAGGGCAAAATCTTCCCCCGGCGGGACGATCCGCGGAACCCCCCCCGCGTTGTCCGCATAGAAGCGGTACTCGACAAAAAAGGGCGCAGGCAGGATCACCTCATCTCCCGGATCCAAGATCGTTTTCAGAATGACGTTCAGCGCCCCGCCGGCGCCGGAGGTCATCACGATCTGATCGGCCGCCAACGAGATCCCATGAGATTCGCCCACCTGCTCTGCGACAGCCGCGCGGGTTTCCGGGTAGCCGGCATTCGGCATGTACATGTGTTTGCCGGGGATGTCGGCCGTCGCCAATTCAACGATACGGGCTTTCACCGCCTCGGGAGGCTCAAGATTGGGGTTGCCGAGGCTGAAATCGAAGACGTTTTCCGCCCCGTATTGCCGCTTCAGACGGAGTCCTTCCTCGAACATCTTCCGAATGAAGGAGGCCTGCGTCATGAATCCGTGGATTTTTTTTGCGATCGCCATAAAACTCCTTTCCGCCGCTTTCGATCCTGAAGGGGCCTATGCAGCCAAGCTTCCCCGATGATCGATGTTTACCTCTCACGCCGCTTTCCGGGTGTCAAGGATTGATTTTCCCCCGTCATCATCCCCCGTCATCGTCCTTGACATTTTCGGCGGTTTCTTCTAATCTCCGCCCGCAATGATACGGGGACAGAGCGCCCGCGGGTTCAAATCGGACCCGATCCCATCGGTCGGAGATGAGTCCATGCCGATTTTTGAATTCAGATGCCGGAAATGCCAGGCCCGCTTCGAGGTCCTTTTCCGGAGCCGCGACGAGAAGCTTTCCGTGGACTGCCCGGAGTGCGGCTCGAAAAAGGTGCAGCGGCAGATGTCCGCATTCTCGGGGAAAATCGGAAACACCTCGACAGGCGGCAACAGCTGCGGGAGTTGCGCTGCAACCCATTGCAGCACCTGCGGACACCACTGATCCATCACGGCGGTAATCATTGGAATGACTGCGGATGTCCGACCTCTGCGGGTTTCGATTCCATAGTCTCCTTGCCCTGAACCCTCCGGTGACGAGGACGGTCGGATGCAAACGCGGCAATGAAAGATGCTTCCCCTTCCGACAGGAACCGTCGGCCGGGATTCCATTTCAACAAAGGAGCTTGACAGCATGAACATTCTGATTTTTGGTCCAAACGGAAGCGGCAAAGGCACACAGGGCGCTGTGGTACAGAAGAAGTACGGAGTGCCGCACATCGAGACAGGCGTCATTTTCAGGGAAAATATCAAAAATGGAACGGAACTGGGCCGGAAGGCGAAAGCCTTCATTGACAAGGGGGAACTCGTTCCCGATGCGATCACCGTCCCGATGATCCTGAACCGTCTCCAGCAGCCTGACTGCAAAAGCGGTTGGCTCCTGGACGGCTTCCCGCGAAATCTCGCCCAGGCGGAGGCGCTCTGGAAGGCGCTTCAGGAAGCCGGAATGAAATTGGATTGCGTCATTGAGATCATTCTGGATCGGGAAACGGCCAAAAAGCGGATCATGGGCCGCAGGCTGTGCGCCAAAGACAACAACCACCCCAACAACATTTACATTGACGCGATCAAGCCTGCCGAAAAGGACGGCAAACCGGTCTGCCGCATCTGCGGCTGCGACCAACTGACCGCCCGGGCGGATGACCAGGACGAAGCCGCGATCGACAAGCGTCACGGGATCTACTACGATACAAAAACGGGAACGCTCGCCGCAGTCAACTATTTCAAAGCGCGCGTCCAGGTGATTGAGTTGGACGGCACGCCCGGTGTGAAGGAAGTATCCGAGGCACTGCTCGCAAAGCTGAGCTAACGCCTCCGTTTTCGGGACCTTCAAAAAGCAGTGAAGCCGGATGAACAGACGTCACCCGGCTTCACCGCTTTGGCTGTCGCCAATATAAACCAATTCCTGCTTATTTTTTTGTCTCGCCCTGAACGGCCTTTTTAACTTCCTTGGCCGATTCTTTTGCCGCCGCGGTCTGCTCCTTCACTTCCGTCTTCACGGCCTCTTTCATGGCGCCCGCATCTTTTTTGATGTCCTTGACATCCTGTTTGACGGTTTCCTTCACCGTTTTTTTCTCGGCGGAGGCATCCTTCCCGACCGATTTTTTTGCCTTGCCCTTCACCGCCTTCTTCACTTCCTTCACGGATTTCTTCGCTTCCGCCGCCTGCTCCTTCACTTCCGTTTTCACGGCCTCTTTCACGGCGCCCGCATCTTTTTTGATGTCCTTGACATCCTGTTTGACCGTCTCCTTTACCGTCTGTGGCTTATCCGCCGCGACCTGGGCCGAAACCGCAAACGACAAACCGAATACAAACGCCACCGCCAGTACCATCACCTTCTTCATACCTTTCCTCCATTTCCTGTTGTTTGTCCGTCCTTGAACCAACTGCCGCGCTGTCCAATCCATACCCCGACCAAACCGATCTCCCATTTGGGCGGCGCGCTTCTACACCCGCCGCTTGTCCCTGTCAATACCTATTTTTAAACGATTTTGGCCGCTCTTTCCCCGGTTCAGGGATGCGGCCCCCCGTGGAAAAATTCTCGTAAGGATTCGGCATCGCGTGCTATGATTCCGGACAGAGATGACGGCCGAACAGGGATGCAGGCCGCAAAAAATCCTACAAATGGGGATGGCTCGAATGGAAAAAGAACTCTTGATCAGATACCGGTCGTTTCTGAAGGACAGCATCCGCAAGGAAATCGATTTTTCCAAAACGGATCAGTTCCGGGGCGTTCCGCCACCCCCCATCGAAAAGCCTTACCCGCCGGATGCCGAAATAAAGGAGCTTCCGGGGGTCGGCTCATTCCAGGGTCAATTCGGAGTGGATCTTCAAAATGCGATCTGGAATCGGGAGAGCCGCAGATCCTATCGTGCAGAGCCGATCACGCTGAAAGAGCTCTCTTTCCTGCTATGGGCCACCCAGGGCGTCCGGCGGAGGCTCGATGCCGGGCATGCGTTGAGAACGGTTCCGTCGGCGGGATGCCGTCATGCCCTGGAAACCTATCTCTGCATTTTGAATATCGAGGGCCTGTCTCCGGGGATCTACCGTTACCTTCCTCTCGAACACCGACTCCTGTTCGAATTCACCGAGGAAAACCTGAGGAAGAGAATCGTCCATAGCGCCCTGGGGCAGCCCTATCCCGGAGAGGCGGCCGTAACATTCATCTGGACGTCAATCCCCTACAGGATGGAATGGCGTTACGGCATCGCCGCACACAAAGTCATTGCGATCGACGCCGGACATGTCTGCCAAAACCTTTATCTGGCCTGTGAAGCCATCGGTTCGGGAGCCTGCGCGATCGCCGCCTATGATCAGGAAGCGATGGATGACCTCCTCCGGATTGACGGCGAGAATGAAATGACCGTTTATCTCGCTTCCGTGGGGAAAAGGCGGTGAAGGCCATCGCCTTTTTCACGGCCGATCCCTTTTCTTTTGAACGTTTACTAACCTTGGCAATCGTGATAGATTCGCCTCCAAAAAAAGTATCGACGGTTTATGGACTCTATCCGAAATTTCAGCATCATCGCGCATATCGACCATGGGAAGTCGACGCTGGCGGATCGCCTGATCCAGTTCACCGGCATCGTCGATGACCGCAACTTTCAGGACCAGATCCTCGACAACATGGATATCGAGCGGGAACGGGGGATTACGATCAAGAGCCAAGCCGTCTCGCTTCCATACCGCGCGAAGGACGGCCGGGATTACACCCTGAACCTGCTCGATACGCCGGGTCATGTCGATTTCACCTATGAGGTGTCGCGTTCCCTGGCCTCCTGCGAAGGGGTCCTGCTGCTGATCGACGCCGCTCAGGGCGTCCAGGCGCAGACACTCGCCAACCTGTATCTTGCGATGGAACACGATTTGACGATCATCCCCGTCATCAACAAGATCGACCTTCCCTCGGCGGACGTGGATCGCGTGATCGAACAGATCGACTCGGAACTGGGCCTGGATCCGGACACCCACTTGAAATGTTCCGCCAAGGAGGGGATCGGGATCGAGGAGATCCTGGAGGCCATCGTCACCCGGATTTCACCTCCCAAGGGCGATCGATCGGCGCCGCTCGCAGCCCTTATTTTCGACGCCAAGTACGACACTTTCCGGGGAACGGTGATCCACTGTCGCGTCTTCGACGGAACCGTCAAGGCGGGAGACATCATCCGCTTTGTCCACAACAACGCAACGTACCGTGTGGAAGAGGTGGGGCATTTCCTGATCCAGCGCCGGAAACGGGACAGTCTCTCTGCCGGTGAGGTGGGATACATCATCGCCGGTGTGAAGACCGTGTCGGACGTCCGGACGGGAGACACGATCACGCTGGAGAATCGTCCCTGCCGCAAGCCGCTTCCGGGATTCAAGGAGGTCAAACCGGTCGTCTTCGCCTCGATCTACCCGATCGCCGCGGACGACTACGAAGACCTTGCCGACTCCCTGGACAAGTTCAAGCTCAACGATGCCTCCTTCGTCTATGAAAAGGACTCTTCCGCCGCGCTGGGGCAGGGATTCCGCTGCGGTTTCCTGGGGCTCCTCCACCTCGACATCGTCCAGGAGCGTCTGGAACGGGAGTACAACCTGTCCATCATCCTCTCCGTTCCCTCCGTTCGCTACCGTTTCACGCTGAAGGACGGGACGGTCCTGTTCGTGGACAACCCCACCCACTACCCCGAACCGATCTCGATCGACAAATCCGATGAGCCGTACATTCGCGCGGCGATGATGCTTCCCGAACGCTATCTCGGCTCTGTGATGAAGCTCTGCATGGAGAAGCGGGGGGTTAATTCGACGCTGAACTACCCGAGCCCCGGACGGGCGGAGCTGGTTTACGAAATGCCGCTGGCCGAGGTGATCTTTGATTTCTACGACCGCTTCAAATCGGTCACGCAGGGATACGGCTCCTTCGACTATGACCTGATCGACTATCGGGAAAGCAACCTCGTCCTGCTGGACATTCTGGTCAATGGGGAAAAGGTGGACGCCCTTTCCCAGATCGTGCACCGGGACCGGGCGCGCGCCCGCGGTCTGCAGGCCTGCGAAAGGCTCAAGGAGGAGATTCCCCGGCAGATGTTCAAAATCGCGATCCAGGGGGCCATCGGAGGCGAGATCGTCTCGCGGACGACCATTTCGCCCTTCCGCAAGGACGTCATCGCCAAATGCTACGGCGGCGACATCAGCCGGAAGCGAAAGCTCCTCGAAAAGCAGAAGAAGGGAAAGAGGCGGATGAAGATGATCGGCGACGTCTCCATTCCGCAGAGCGCCTTCCTGGCCGTCCTGAAGTCCGACACTGAATGAACGGCCGGGCCTCTCCACGGATTTCCCGGTTTCCCCAGTGAAGCGAATGTCAGATACGCCCCCCCTCGAAATTGTCCCGTCGGAACCGTCCGCAAAACCGGAGAGGCTCCCGGGCCTTTACGTCCATATCCCTTTCTGCGTCCGGAAATGCCTCTATTGCGGCTTCTATTCCGTGACCGACTTTTCACCGCTCCCCGAATATCTGACCGCCCTCCGCAGGGAGATGCTTCTCTACCGGGGATGGGCCCCCTTATTCGACACGCTCTATATCGGGGGCGGAACCCCGTCCGTTCTTCCCTCGCCCGAACTGGAAAAATTGATTTCCGACATCCGCGGGATCTTCCCGATCTCCGAAGATGCGGAGATCACCATGGAGGCAAATCCCGCGGATCTCGATGCCGGACTCCTGAACGCGCTCCGGCGGGCCGGGGTGAACCGACTGAATATCGGCGTCCAGTCTTTCGACGAGGGGATCCTTTCCTTTCTCGGCCGGCGCCACAACCGGGCGCAGGCTGCCGCGGCGATCGCGGCCGCCCGGGCCGCCGGCATCGGCAATATCGGAATCGACCTGATCTACGGCGTCCCCGGCCAAACCCTCTCCTTGTGGCTTGCGACACTCCGTGAGGCCGTCGCGTTCCGTGCCGAGCACCTCTCCTGTTATCAAATCACCCTCGAGGACGGAACATCTCTCGCAGAACAATTTCGACGGGGGGAAATCGTCTTCCCCGATGAGGCGCTTCAGGCCGATTTTTTCCGGAAGACTTCGGAATTTCTGGAAGATCACGGATACAGCCATTACGAGATCTCCAATTTTTCCCTCCCGGGTCGGGAATCGAGGCACAACCGCAAATACTGGGATCATGTCCCCTACCTGGGCCTCGGTCCCGCCGCACACTCCTTTTCGGGGCGTGAACGGCGGTGGAATCGACGCGACGTCAACATCTACATCGAAAACCTGGCCTCCGGTTGCTCTCCGATCGAAGCCGTGGAAACCCTGACCGAAGAACAGCTCTGCTTAGAGTCCCTCTTCCTCGGCTTCCGGACACGCCGGGGAATCTGTCTGGAGACCTTCAAGATCCGATACGGCCGAGACCTCGTCACGGAAAAACGGGGGGTGCTGAAGAGGCTTTCCGAGGAAGGGCTTGTGGAGATCCGCGATGGGTTCCTCCGGCCGACCCGCGCGGGAATGGCCGTCGCCGACGCCCTCGCCCTGATTTGAACAGACGGTGCGATCTTAAACCGTTTTATAAGGATGACTGATAAATGATTGATATGACTTTATTCATGGATGACCGATCACATGGATATCGACGGTCGCATTCCCATCCCGAGCAACAGCATCCCGATCCTGTCGAACCTTCCCAAGCCCTTCGAGAAGATCCAGCAATCCGGTGAAGTCCTTCGCCGCAATTTCAACCTTCAGCAGCACGTTTCCGTTGCGGTACCGACGATCGATGATCCGGCCATCGACCTGAACGAGACGCGATTCGATCTCCCGGACAGCCGTACCGGCATCATCGACCTGAATCGTCAAGCCGATGACCGGAGCCGACCGGACCTCCGCCGTTCCCGCTGCCGGAGGGACAGGGACCGACATCGCCTTTTCCTTCCGTGCGCCCAAGGTAGCGACATCGCTCATCCTTTCCTTCCGTTTCTGCGCCGGCTGCGATTCGACCGCACGGCCCGCTTCCCGCTTCTCGGTCCGGACCTCCGCCTGACCCGTTGACCCCGGACCCGCCGGCTGCAGCCCTTCCCCGCGTTCCTCCAACAGGGTGTCTCCGGGTTTCCGCACCGCCGGGAGTTCTTCCATGCTCGGCGCCTGCGGTTCAGTTATGCTCTGCTGCTTTTCTTTTTTGACCGGAGATGCCGAAAAGCGCTCTCCGTTCTTTTCCGAACCATCCCCGGCGGGAGCGCGCTTCGATGATTCGGCGTCCGAAAGCTGTTTGGCGCTCTTCGGGGGTTCGGCCGTGAATGAACCCTTTTCGGATCCTGCCGGGGGCGCCGGAAGCGGCGTCATCTGCTTCATTTCCGGATCGCCTGCCTGGTAGATGTGGAAGGCCAATACGGCAAGGAAGATCGTGGCCAGCGCCTGGATCGGGAGTTTGATCCTCAGCGGAAAGAAAAGGCGATGGAGAATCCCCTGCTTCCTGGAGGCCTCTTCCCGGACCCGGGACATGATCTTCTGTTCGAAAAACGGGGGCGGCTCCGCCTCTTCGAGACCGCGAACGAGCTGTTCCGCCCTCTTCAGATCCGAAAGGGAACGGCTGCACCGGGGGCACGAGGCCACGTGTTTCACGATTCCGTTTTCCTCCTCGCCGGAGAGAAGACCCTCCAGGTAGGCCGGCAGCAGCTTTTCGACATCATTGCACATCATCTCAAGTCACCCAGCGTCCGGATCAGGCCATCCTTCAACGCGGTTCTGGCCCGGTAAAGCCTGGATTTGACGGTTCCCTCCGGCAGCTTCAGCAGGCCGCCGATCTCCTCGTAGGAGAAGCCCTGAATATCCCGGAGAACCAGAACTTCCCGCTGTTCCGCATCGAGCCGGCCGATGCATTCCTGAACCTTGGCCTCCAGCTCTTGTTTCTCGAGCCGTTCGACGACGGACATCCCCCCGGAATCCGGTTCGTTGACCGTGCTTCTGTCCGCCGCTTCCGCGGAATCGCCGGGAAATCCCGTCTCGATGCGCAAGCGGGCGGCTCTCCTTCTGATATGGCTTCGCGAATGGTTCAGAACGATGCTGCAGAGCCAGGTGGAAAATCGGGCCTCTCCGCGGAATTGTCCGATCGCGCGGTAGGCATGGAGGAATGCCTCTTGAACCGCGTCGCAGGCTTCCTCGTAATCGCCGATGATCCGGAAGGAAATATTGAGCATCTTCTTCTGGTGCCTTCTGACCAGAACCGCAAAAGCCTCGGCATCCCCCCTCTGGCAGCGTTTCACATAACCGGCATCCCCGTCCGCATCGGTCCGGTTTTTCGTATCCGCTGGATCAAGGTTAATCGGCAATCCGCCACCTTCCTGATAAGGATTCGGGGGGCCTGTTCCGACCCCGATGGGCTTTCGGAAAAGATCCTCCGATACATCTCTGCCCGGAAGTGCACCGGCGATATCGGGAACCCCTCATCCCTCCGTTGCCATGACGGTCAACGCACCCGGATTACTCCTTTAGGACCTCAAGGTGCGATGCGGCGCATGCTCATCGGAGGCGGAGGGGCGTAGCCGCCGCTGTCCCAAAATCGGTTGGGAGGACGCCGTGACTGCCTTACGCATTCGATGACACCCAGTTTGCAGAGGGTCGAACGCCATTCGTATTTCAGGTAGATGGTCTCCAGCGCTTTTTTCTCCGGCCGAAACGCCACCCTCCGCGAGGGAGAGTACTCGTCGCGGCCGTAGCCTGTGCCCGCGCTCTCCAGGGCCTGCTCCGGAAGGGATTCCCGATCCTTCATCTTCTGACCGGCGGCTTCCGGACCGGCCGGGAAGGCTTCAGGCCGGTCGGATGAGCCTTCCGCTTTTCCTCTCTGATCTTCCGGAATGGAGGGGGCGATTCGGGAATGGGGCATCGGTCGCCTGCACCGGTCCGCCTCGGGATAGACGCTCACGGCGATCACACCCATTGCGCTTTCGTCGCCGAACGCCGCAGCATAGGAGTCGGGAACGTCCGTGAAATAGAAGCGGTTGATGCGGTCCCGGTCCGTTCGCCAGCCTGCAAATTCGCCCCAACCATAAGGCTCCAGGATGTACATGCGCTCATGGTTCCTCAGCCAGGATTTGCCGCCGCTGATGATGTTGCGGCCGTCCACGGCAATGACCAGTCCGATTCGACGGTTCAGGCGGTTTTTGACTTCGATTCGGTAGAGATCTCCCTTTTTCGCCTCGGCGTACACCTTGCAGACCCCTTGGCGCATAAGCACCGGATAGGTCGGCAATGTCCGGCCGTCGTCTGTTGCGATCCGCACTTCCACGCTGTTTCCGACACCCCCTGCCCAGACGTTTGTCGCGCACAGAAGGACGGCCAAAAGAAAAAATGTGACGGTTTTCATGACAGGTTCCTCCTCGTCAGGTTGATTTTGTCATATTAGACGGGAGGATGAAGGGAAAAGTTCCCGGAAAGTTTTTCCATGACGGATTTTCTCCGTCCGGGCAAACACATGAATCGCTGAATTTCAATTCATATCCGCATCATCCGGTTTTTTCTTAAAGTATTTGATTATAATATGTGCCCCTATCAGGATCAGCAGAAGCGGCAGTAGAATGTTCACGATCTTCCAGATCTCCATCTCAACATTCTCCGCGAGAAAGAAAACGACGCCGACGCAGCCGATGATCCAGCCTCCGATATCCTTCACGCGTTGAATGATGGTCCCTGCCGCGATCACGATGAGCAACAGCGGCCAACTGTGCGAGAATTCCCACAATCCTATTTTGTGCAGGATGATCAGGATCCCGATCGTGATCAAGATCATGCCGCCTGTCAGGACATTTCTTCTGCTTCGTCTCGTCATCACCACACGATCCCCTTCTTGCCTTTCGGGGACATTCTCCATTCGCGACCGGATTTGATTTGAAACGCGCGGGAAGGCCGAAGGTTCGCATCCTTCCCGCGCGCCGGTTTAGACCTTTTCCGCCGGTTTCAGGAACGGCTTGAGCAGATCGATCGGAATCGGGAAAACCGTCGTGGAATTGTTCTCCGCGGCGATCTGATTGAGGGTCTGCAGATACCGGAGCTGCAGCGACATGGGCTGCGTCTCCATGAGGGCCGCCGCTTCGATCAGCTTCTGGGCCGCCTGGAACTCGCCCTCGGCATTGATCACCTTTGCCCGTCTTTCCCGCTCCGCCTCGGCCTGCTTTGCCATCGCGCGCTTCATCTCCTCCGGCAAATCGATATGCTTGACCTCGACGAGCGAAACCTTGATCCCCCATGGATCGGTGCTCCGGTCGAGGATCTCCTGGAGATGGAGGTTGATCTTCTCCCTTTCGGAGAGCAGTTCGTCCAGTTCCACCTGGCCGCAGACGCTTCGCAGGGTGGTCTGGGCAAGCTGGGATGTCGCATAGAGGTAATTCTCGACATCCACCACCGCGTGGTTTGCGTCCAGAACACGGAAATAGACGACCGCGTTCACCTTGATCGAGACGTTGTCCCGGGTGATGACGTCCTGTGCCGGAACGTCCATCGTGATCGTCCGCATGTCGATCTTGACCATCTTATCGACGATGGGGATCAAAATGATCAGCCCCGGGCCTTTCGTGGCGATGATCCTCCCCAGACGGAAAATAACGCCCCTCTCATACTCGTTGAGAATCCGGATCGCCGCCGCAAGAAACATGACGACCAGAACAATCACAACAATCATTGGGTACATGCCTAACATAACGGACCTCCCTATTTTTATGATTCGATGGGTTCCACCTTGACGATCAAACGATCCACCTGGACCACCCGGACCCGCGAGCCCCTTGCGATCGGCCTGTCGCTGATCGCGTTCCAGTACTCTCCGAGCATCAGAACCTTTCCATCCTTGAGGATATCGGTCACCGCGCTTCCCTCCTGTCCGATCAGCCCCTCCTTCCCCCCCTGAGGCTTCCGAAGCTGCGCCTTCAAGGCGATTACGATGACGGCGATGAAGAAGAGAGAGGTTAAGGTCACGGCCGGGATCAGGACGCTCAACGAGATCCCGATCGACGCATCGGGCGTCTGAAACATCATCAGGGAACCGATGACGAGCGAAACAATCCCTCCGACCGTGAGGATGCCGTGGCTGACCACCTTGATCTCTGCAATGAACAGGATGATCGCAAACAGGATCAACGCGATCCCCGCATAGTTGACCGGCAGCGTCTGCATGGCGAAGAAGGCCATGATCAGGGAGATCCCTCCGATCACCCCGGGAAGGATACTCCCGGGATTGGAAAACTCGAAGTAAAGGCCGGCCAGGCCGATCAGCAGCAGAATGTAGGCGATGTTCGGATCACTCAACGCGGAGAGGATCTTCTGCCGTGTGCCCATCGCTTTTTCGTTGATCACGGCGTTTTTCGTATTCAGGTTTTTCTTTCCCGCCGTCAGGGTCACCTCGCGGCCGTCCATCTGCTCCATCAGGCGGTTGAGATCGGTGGCCACGAAATCGATCACCTTCAGGCGCAGCGCCTCCTCGGCGGTGATCGATTCGCTCTTCCGCACCGCCTTCTCGACCCACTCCTCGTTTCTGCCCCGCTTCTTGGCGATTCCCTTGACGTAGGCAACCGCGTCGTTCTCCACCTTCTGGCTCATCGTCTTGTCCATCCCGCCGCCGATCCCGATGCCGACGGGGTGTGCGGCGCCGATGTTCGTTCCGGGCGCCATCGCTGCGATGTGCGCCGCTGCGGTAATGATCACCCCGGCCGACGCCGCCCTCGCGCCGGCGGGCGCCACATAGACGATGACGGGCACTGAGGCATTCAAAATGCCCTTCGCAATATCCCGCATCGCCAGGTCCAGACCGCCCGGCGTGTCGAGCCGGAGGATCATTCCCTCCGCGCCGCTCTTCGCCGATTCTTCGATGCTTTGCAGAACATACTCCGCAATCGGCGGCGTAATCGCCGAGTTGACCGTAATGACATCAAACACGGGGGCCTTGCCCGCCGCTTCCAGATTCCCTGCGGACAGGACGACGGCAGCCGACAGCATCACCATCACCGCGGCAACGAGGATGAATTTCCGCATCATGGATCGCCACATATTCCCTCTCTTCCAAATCCGGCCCGACGCAATCCGGAAGCCTGACTTTCTGAAAACCATCACGGAATCGTTCCTCATCGTTGAAAAAAGGCGGCTACTGGTCTTTCCGTTCGTCCAGCCTCTTCATGATCCCTTGGACATCCTCCCAGACCTGTTTCTTTGCCCCGGGGTTCCGCAGCAGGTAGGCCGGGTGGTAGGTCGGCATCAGAGGGATGCCCTGATAGCTGTGAAACCGACCTCGCAGGACACTGATCGGCGCCTCCGATTTCAGCAATGCATGAGCCGCAATGCTTCCCATCGCACAGATCACCCGCGGTCGGATCACCCCGAGCTGCCGGATCAGAAAGGGTTCGCAGGCGGCAATCTCGTCCGGAAGGGGATTCCGATTCCCCGGGGGCCGACATTTCAGAATGTTGCAGATATAGACCTCTTCCCGTTTCAGACCCATCGCGGCAATGATCTTGGTGAGCAGTTGCCCGGCCCGGCCGACGAACGGCCTGCCCTGCGCATCCTCATCCGCTCCGGGCGCCTCGCCGACGAAAACCAGTTCGGCGCTTGGGTTGCCTTCACCAAAAACCAGATGTTGGCGGCGATCTCCCAAGGGGCATCGGCGGCAGTCGCCCAGCTCCGTCCGGACGGCCTCCAGGTCATGCTCATCCCCGCCTGTGAAAGCCGGCGGCCGAACAAGAGGCTCATTGTCCGCGGTCAAGTAGGAGAGGGGCTTTCGCAGCTCACAATCGATCCGCACCCGCTCCAGCAGCGATTGGACCAGCCCATGGAGCTCCTCCCGCTGTTTTGCCTCAATGTCCATCTTGGCCCCTTTTTTCTTCGCGGATCCTCTTCACCCGGTCGAGAATGACTCCTGCAACGTCCCTTTTGTCCATTCGAGGAAAGGACTCCACACCGTTTCGATCCAGAATATGGACCACGTTCGTATCGCTCTGGAAGCCCGCCCCGGGTTCGGTCACGTCGTTGGCCACGATAAAATCCATTCCTTTTTTCAGGAGCTTTTCCCGGGCGTTTTCGATCAGGTGATCCGATTCCATGGAAAATCCGACCAAAATCCGTCCCTCCTTCCGCCGGGCCACCTCGGAAAGGATGTCCGGATTCCGCTCCAGCCGGAGGGTCATGGTTCCCTCCTTCTTCTTGATCTTTGACGGCTCACATACGGCGGGCCGGTAGTCGGCAACCGCAGCGGCCTTGATCACCACCGTGGCCTCCTCGAGACGTTCCAACACCGCGTCCCTCATTTCGATGGCCGTCGCAACCGGTACGAGCTCTACGCCTCGCGGCGCGGCAAGCGCCGTAGGACCGCTGATCAGCGTCACGTTCGCACCCCGCCGTTTGGCCATCAGGGCCAGGGCGTACCCCATCTTCCCCGAAGAATGGTTGCTGATGAATCTGACCGGATCCAGGGCTTCCCGGGTCGGACCGGCCGTTACGAGAATCCGTTCTTCCCGAAGATCCTTCACGGTCAGGATCGATTCGATCTCATCCGCGATGTCGGCCGGCTCGGCGAGCCGCCCCTGTCCTTCCGTGCGGCAGGCCAGTTCTCCGTATCCCGGCTCCAGGACCGAATGGCCCCGGGAAACAAGTTTTGCGAGGTTCTCGCGCACCGCGACATTCGCGTACATCTTCTCGTTCATGGCCGGGCAGATCAGAATCGGTGACTGCACGGCCAGGATAACGGTCGTCAGCAGGTCATCGGCGATGCCTGCGGCCATCTTGCCGATGACGTTGGCCGTCGCCGGGGCGATCACAAGGGTTTCTGCGAATTCGGCAAGGGAAATATGGCCGATTTCGAAGGGTCCCGGCGACCGGAAGAGATCCGTGGCCGCCGGATTTCCGGACAGGGTCTCGAATGTGAGCGGCGCGACAAACCGGCAGGCATGTTCCGTCATGATCACCCGGACCTGCGATCCTCGTCGGACCAGTTCACGGACCAGCTCCGCGGCCTTGTACGCGGCGATCCCTCCGGTGACGCCCAGAACGATTCTTCTGCCCTTCAGCATTTCCGCCATTCCCCTTCCGAAGACGGTTCTGTTTATAGCAAGAAAGGGCCGTAAGAGCAAGAAATTCATAGATTCGCACCGATGGCGATTTTTCGCCTTGCAATGCGCCTGCAAACTGGTTATACGCAACGCAATTCATCGAGGGGGAAGGCGGAACATGCAAAAGAAATTCTGGTATATCATCGGCTGTCTCGTTGTGCTGATCGCGGGTGCATGGCTGTTTCTGACCGTTGCAGAGAGAACCAAACCCTCCATCGATGCGGGTCCAGACGCGACCGTCATCGGCCGTCAAAAGACCCTCCAAGTGACCTTTTCCGATTCCGGACGGGGGCTCCGTCACACGGAGATCGCCATTTCCCAAAATAAAACAGATCGGGTCCTGTCCGCCGTCGACTATCCGGAAACCGGCGTTCACCAAAAGACGGTCTCAGCAGCCGTTGACGCGGTCGCCCTGAATCTGAACGACGGACCGGCCGACCTGATCCTCACGGCCGTCGATCACTCTCTGTGGAAGAACCGGACCACACTAAAGCTCCCGGTCTCCGTCGACCTGCTGCCGCCGCAGATCTTCCAGCTTAACACGCAAAATCATATCCATCCCGGAGGCGCCTGCGTCGTCGCCTATCACCTTTCGGAGGCGGTTCCGACGACCGGTGTCCGAGTCGGCGATCTTTTCTATCCGGGCTATCCGACCACACTGGCCGGGAAGTCCGCTTACGCGGCCTATTTCGCGCTGCCCATGGACGCTTCACCGGGCGCCCCGCAAATCCGGATCACGGCCCGGGACCAAGCCGGAAACGAAACGGCCGGCGGCATCCCTTCCCTGATCCTGAAGCGGACGTTCCGCGCCGACACCATGAACCTCTCGCAAGGCTTCCTCGATCAGAAGATGCCGGAATTCCAGGCGCTGTTCCCGGAGTTGCGGGGGAAATCGGTCCTCGATACCTTCATCCATGTGAATACCGTGATGCGCACCGACAACCTCAAAACGATCCGGTCGGTCTGTCAGAAGTCTGAGCCGCGACCTTTGTGGCAAGATGTGTTTCTGCGGATGAAAAATGCAGCGCCCATGGCCCTTTTCGGCGACCGCCGGACCTATCTCTTCGACGGAAAGCCGGTAGGCCAAAGCATCCACAACGGCATCGATCTCGCGTCTCTTGTTCATGCGCCGATCGAGGCCGCCAACAGCGGCATCGTCCGCTTCACCGGGATGCTCGGCATCTACGGCAACACGGTGATTATCGACCATGGGATGGGTCTCTCGACCTTGTATGCCCACTTGAGCGGCATCCAGGTCAAGGCGGATCAGAGCGTGAAGCGGGGCGAGGTGATCGGCTTGTCCGGAATGACGGGCCTTGCCGGCGGGGACCACCTGCATTTCGGCGTGGCGGTGCACGGGCAGTTCGTCGACCCCCGGGAATGGTGGGATGCGCACTGGATCGCCGACAATGTGACGAAGAAGCTGGAAGTGTCTTTTTAGGTTTTCAGGATTTGGCGATGTCCCGATGCGCGATGTTCACAAAATAGCCCTTGTCCGCAAAGTGCCCCCCCAGAAAATTGGCCATGACCACGGAGCGGTGATGGCCGCCGGTGCAGCCCAGGGCGATATTGAAACGCGACTTTCCCTCCTTCTCGTAGAGCGGAACCAGGAAAGCCATCAGGTCCAATAATTTTGCGACAAAGATCCGTCCCCCCTCCGATTCGAGGACATAATCGCGGACCCGTTCGTCATGGCCGTTGAAGCAACGCAACTTCTCAACGAAATGAGGATTGGGGAGAAAACGGACATCCAGAACCATATCGGCGTCCACCGGCAGCCCGTAGCGGTATCCGAACGATGTCACATGGATCACCAGATTCTTGCCTGAAGCCGAACCGAGAAAATACCGCTGAACGACATCTTTCAGCTGATGGACATTGCAGGAGGTCGTATCGAATACCTTGTCCGCCATCTCCTTCAACGGGGCGAGCTTTTCCCTCTCCAGGCGGATGCCCTGCATCAGGGAGCCGCGCGGCGCAAGGGGGTGGGTTCTCCTGGTCTCGCTGAAGCGGTGCAGGATCGCATCGTCGGCGGCGTCGAAAAACAGCACCTCGATCCGATAACCCTTTTCCCGGAGCTGTTTGAAGACACGGGGATATTTGTCCAGGAATCCCCTTTCCCGCAGATCCATCACCATCGCAACCTGCGCGATGTCCTTGGCGGGATCCGACTGAATCTGCAGGAACTTCGGGAGCAGCGCCACCGGCAGATTGTCCACGCAGAAAAAACCGATATCCTCCAGCGCCCGCACGGCGGTGCTTTTTCCGGAACCTGAAAGTCCGGTGATGATCACCACGCGCAATTGCTTCATCGCACTCCTCCCGACGCCGTTCAGGTCTTTTGTTCCTGCTCCTCAATGATGCGCCAAATTCTCTCTTTGCTCTTTGCCCGCAGCAGGTTATCTCGCAAAGCCGGGTCTTTCAGCATCCGGGAAATCTTTGCGAGAATCTTGAGATGCAATCCCGCCGAATTTTCAGGCGCCATCAGCAGAAAAAACAGATGAACCGGTTTCCCGTCCATTGCATCGAAGGAGATCCCCTCCGAGCTCCGGCCGAAGGACAGCAAGATCTCGTCCAGCCCCTGGAGTTTGCCGTGAGGGATCGCGATCCCATCCCCTATCCCGGTGCTGCCCAGCCTTTCCCTTTCCAGGAGGACCTGCAGCATCGCCTCGGGATCGAAACGGACCCCTCCCATCGCAAAGACCCTCACCAATTCGTCAAGAACCTCGTGTTGGTTCCGGGCTTCCAGTTCCTCGAGGATAAAGTCCCTCTTCAGTATCTCCGTAAGATTCATGCCCTGTCCTCATGCCTCAACTGTTGATCTCCAGCAGGGCAAACTTTCCGTCCTCCCGCCGATAGATGACGTTGACATTTTCGGTGAAAGAATCCCGATAAATCACAAAGCGATTCTTCGTGGTCTCCATTTCCAAAACCGCGTCATCGATCGACATCGGCGTCAAGACGATTTTCCGCGACTCGACCACTTTGGAATCGCTCAAATCCTCCCCCTCTTCGGCCGCTGCTTCATCTCCGAATTCTCCGCTCCGCTCAGGATTGGTTTTGAAACCGCGAACCTTCTCTTTTTTCTTCTTGAGCTGGCGTTCGATTTTTTCAATGGCATTGTCGATCGCCAGATGCATGTCCTTTTCTTCCCCTTTTCCGTTGATGTTCAACCCATTCGCCGTCAGGTTGATATCGGACGTATTCCGGAATTTTTCCACCGAGAGGATGACGCGGGCATCCACCGGATGATCGATATATTTCTTCAGTTTCATCAGTCGCTCTTCGACATATTCCTTTTGCCATTCTTCACCTTCCGCATTCCTGAATGTCACGGAAATTTTCATGTTCGGTTCCTCCCTTTGCTGGTTTCGATCTCCCGGTGACCGGAAACGGTCGATTTGCCGGAATCACAACGACACGATCCGTACGGATCGCTTCCCGATCCGTCGACGTTTATCGATGATATTTCTTCCGCCTTGACGACGGCAGAACCCCCATCATATCCCTGTATTTGGCAACGGTGCGCCTGGCAATGTCTATCCCGGAAGCCCCGAGACGCCGGACGATTTCCTGATCGCTCAGAGGCTTACGGGGATCTTCCTGATGGATGAGTTTTCGAATGTCCTCCTGCACGCTCTTCGAGGAAACGTTCTCCCCGCCCGTTTTGTGAATCCCGCTGCCGAAAAAATACTTCAGTTCGAAAAGACCCCGCGGCGTATGCATATATTTGTTTGTCACCACCCGGCTGATCGTGGATTCATGCATCTCCACGTCGTCGGCAATGTCTCTGAGGATCAGCGGCTTGAGAGACCCGATCCCGTGATCAAAAAATTCCTTCTGAAACCGGACAATGCTCTCGGAAACCCGGAAGATCGTCTTCTGCCTCTGTTGAATGCTCTTGATCAGCCAGGTCGCGGACTGGACCCGCTCCTTGATGTATTTCTTCCCGTTTTCCTCTTTCCGACACCCGGTGATTTCGCCCATAATCTCGCGATAGAAATTACTGATCCTGAGCCTGGGAAGCCCGTCGTCGTTGAGAACAATTTTGTAATCGTCACCGCTTTTGAAGACATAGACATCCGGTACGATCGTCTGGATGCGTTCCTCGTTGTATCCGCTTCCGGGACGAGGATCCATGTGGCTGATGATCAGAACGGCAGCCAGAACATCCTCGATGGGCACCTTCAATTTGCGGGCGATGCCGGTGTAATTCTTCGTTTCCAGATCTTTGAGATGATCGAGGATGATCCGCTCCACAAGGCCTCGGTGACTCCCGGCCAGGGTCGCCTGAATCAGCAGACACTCGCGGAGGTCTCGGCCCGCAACGCCCAGAGGGTCGAATTCCTGGATTTTCCGAATCACCTGTTCCACGAAGGACGGCGGAACCTTTTCCTGAACGGCAATCTCTTCCGCAGTCGCGGTCAGATATCCGTTCTGGTCCAGGTTGCCGATGACCTGTTCGCCGATCCGGGATTCATCCTCCGTAAAGCGGGACAAACGGAGCTGCCACATCAGGTGATCCGTGAGCGACGACTTTGCCACGAGGAGATTGTCCCATGACGGCGCCGTCCCTTCTTTTCGCTCATAGGTGACCCCCATCGGACCATAATCTTCCAGATAGTTTCCCCAGTCAAACTCCTCCCGGCCATCCCCCTCGCCCGTCAACTCCTCCGTGCGCTCAATGATTTTCGGTCCTTCCCGATCCTCTTCCGCGGTTTCGGCGGGTTCGATTTTCTTTTCGGCTTCGGGGTCATCGTCCGAGGTCACTTCCTCCAGAAGCGGATTCTCCTCCATTTCCCGGTTGACCATGTCGACCAGCTCGAGCCGCGACATCTGCAGGAGCTTGATGGCCTGCTGGAGCTGCGGCGTCATGATCAACTGTTGGGTCAGTTTCAGGCTCTGTCTGAGTTCAAATGCCATGTTCGGTCGGCCGTCTCTTTTTAAAATTTGAAGTCATCGCCCAAATAAATCTTTCTCGCTATCTCGGACTGGGCGATGAATTCGGGCGTACCCTCCACGAGAATCTTCCCCTCGTTGACGATGTAGGCCCGATCGCAAACGGAAAGGGTTTCCCGGACATTGTGGTCGGAGATGATCACCCCGATCCCCTTCGTCCGGAGCCGGGCGATGATCCTCCCGATATCGGCCACGGCCAGCGGATCGATTCCCGCGAAGGGCTCGTCCAGCAGGATGTACTTCGGCGAGGTGACCAGCGCCCGCGTGATTTCCACGCGCCTCCTTTCACCCCCCGATAACGAGTATGCCTTGTTGTCCGCAAGTTGGGTCAGATCGAGTTCGGCCAGGAGCTGCCACAGCCGCTCCTCTCTTTCTTCACGGCTCAGGGCAAGCGTTTCGAGGATGGCCATGATGTTCTCCCTCACCGTCAATTTTCGAAAAATCGACGGCTCCTGCGGGAGGTAATTCAACCCCTTGCGAGCCCGGATGTACATGGGGCATCGGCTCAGGTCTTCGCCGTTGAGAACGATTTCTCCCCCATCCGGCTTGATCAGTCCGACGATCATATAAAATGTGGTCGTCTTTCCCGCGCCGTTGGGGCCGAGAAGACCCACCACTTCGCCGGGGTTGATCTCCAAATGAACCTGATCGACCACCCGTCTGCCGCTATAGATCTTGACGAGGTTCGTCGCCGTCAGTTTTCCCATGACGACATCCAAAGATATCCGGTGCGGACCCTAAATGCGACGGTCACTTCTTTTTCCCCTCGTCCTCCTTGGGATAGATGGTCGCCGTCACCCGCCGGTTCTCCAGGCTTTCCACCACACCCCGGTTCTCATCGAGAAATACGACGACCCGATCTCCCCGAACCACATTGGTGCCCTCGCGGAGCACGGCGTTGCCCGTTACGGTGATCTTCTGCGTATCCTGCAGGAAAACGGCCTCCTCTCCGGTCGCAGTCCGGTCGCCCTCCGTGATCGATACCTTGCCCGTGGCCACCACCTTTTCCAGATTCCCCGTCGACTCGATCCCCGCAGTCGACCCGCCGGCCGTGTTCGTGTCCTGCTTGTAGTAGAGCGTCAGACGATCCGCCCGGATCGTCCGGGCGCCCTGTGTCGCCACGGCATTCCCGTAAAAGACGACGACCCGTTCCTCGTTGTATGCATCCATGCGGTCGGAAACGATATGAATCGGCTGTTTTGTATCGGCCTTCGGCTTCTGTTTCGGCGCGGCCGTCAGTCCTTCCGTTGAATAGAAGACCGCAACGATCATAAGCGATGCGAATATGACGATCCTTCGGAGCTTCTCCGGCATTTTTTCTGTCCCCTCTCAGTTCCCCCAGGAGCTCGCCCGAACGTTCGATAGAAGCGAAACCTTCTTCTCGTCCAGACTCAATACCATTCCCACCCCGCTGATCCGGGCGCTCTGGTTTTCCATCACCACGGGTCCGTCTGTTTCGATCCGTTTACCGGCATCAAGATATTGGAGCCGATCCGTTGTAAAGCGCTCGCCTTTTTCGGAGACGATGCTGACCTTTCCTTCGATGTTCATATCGCGAGACTTTGTGTTGAATTGTCCCCGATCGCCTTTCATCACGAATACGCGTCCGTCTTTCATGACCAACCGAATCTTGACCTGCTCGAGAAGCGCCAGGTTTTCATTCTTCAGGTATCGAGCCGTGTCGGCCGTCACCTCCCAGGTCATGCCGGAGCTTGCGACATCGGTAAATCGAACGTCCTTGACCTGCAGATCGACGCGGTCCGACATCACCTTCAGCATCGTCTTCTCCGGCGTCTGTCGGACACCGATGACGAGAAAGGCCGCCACGAACAGGGCCGCAAACAGCCCCCCCGCGATGAACCACGTCCTCTTTTTGATCTTCGTCATCTCCGCCCCGTCGTGACCCTTCCCGTCCGCGACCTTACCGGCCTCATTCGGGTTCATCCATATCATCAGAGGCCGGGGATGTAAAGTTGAAACGCCCCCTCGGATGCCGCCGGGCTATGGAAATTCGTAGCGCTCGGCCACATCCGGCCAATGATTCTTGGCCTTGAGAATGACTTCGCAAATTTCCCGGACAGCCCCCCGTCCCCCCTTCAGGACCGTCACATAATCCGCGATCTGCCTGGCCTCCGGGACCGCATCGGCGACGGCGACGGAAAATCCGGCACGCCGGAGGATCGGAATATCGGGAAAATCGTCACCGATACAGGCGGTTTCTTCCGGCGTGACGTCCCGTCGCTTCAGGATTTCCGCGAAAACCTCGGCCTTGTTCCGGGCCCCCTGATGAACTTCGGTGATCCCCAGGTCGGCCGCGCGGTGTTCGACCACCCGGGATCTTCTTCCCGTCAGCAAAACGACATCGATGCCGCACCTCATCAGCATTTTCAGGCCATGGCCGTCCCGCACGTCGAACTGTTTGGTCTCCAAACCCGCGTCGTCCACGATGATGCGACCGTCGGTCATGACCCCGTCCACGTCGAGGACCAGGAGCCTCACTTTCCTGATTTTGTCCAGAAGCCGTTCCTCGATTCCCTCGTCCATTTTCATTCCTCATTTCAGTCGGCTTGAACGGATCCCGTTCGATCCTCACGAACCGTCGCATCGATTTTCATCAGGGTCGCCAGAAGTCCGGGAAGGCTGTCCAGCACGAGCGAATTGGGTCCGTCACACAGGGCCCGGTCCGGATCGGGATGGACTTCGAAAAACAGTGCGTCGATTCCGGCTGCGACCGCCGCCCGGGCAAGGCAAGGCACCATGTTCCGGTCCCCGCCCGACGCCTTCCCGGCCGCTCCGGGAAGCTGCACACTGTGCGTGGCGTCGAAGACAACCGGATATCCCGTTCCCCGCAGAATCGGGAAACTGCGGAAATCCACGACCAGGTTGTTGTATCCGAAACTCACCCCCCGTTCGGTCAACAGGATGTTTTCATTTCCCGCCTGCTCCAGCTTTGACAGGATGTGGACGATATCCCAGGGGGCGAGAAATTGCCCTTTTTTGATGTTCACGGCCTTCGCATGCCGCGCGATCTCGATCACGAAGTCGGTCTGGCGGCAGAGAAAAGCCGGCACTTGCAGAACATCCAGAACGTCGGCGGCCGGCGCGATTTCCTCAAATCGATGAACATCGGAAAGAACGGGGATGGAAAATGTCCGCCGCACCTTCTGCAAGACTTCGAGTCCCCGGGTCAGCCCCGGTCCTCGATAGGAATCCACGGACGTCCGGTTGGCCTTGTCATAAGAAGCCTTGAAAATCAAGGGAATCCCCAGTTTCTCCGTGATCGCCTGTAAGTCGGCGGCAATCGTCATGGTCAATGCCTCGTCCTCGATCACGCAAGGACCGGCAATCAATGCCAGCGGCGCACCCCCGCCGATCTCCACTCCACCGACAATGATCTTCTTCATCCTGGTCTCCCTCCCACCTGTTTTCTTATCAGGGCTTCAACGCTAAGCGGATGCATGGCCCCGATATCCGATGCCCTGAACCGGCTGCGAACCGATGCCGCGATCCGTCGCACGCCGGGCTGAATCGTGTTTTTCGACGGCTGTCCGTTATTTTTGCTGCAGGATCCGGATCTTCATCTGCGGAATCCGCCGCGCCACCTTCGTCGCATCGGGGTTCAGTTCGTAGGCCGTCGTGTATTCCTGGAGGGCTTCCCTGAAGAGACCCTTCTTCTCGTAGGCCTCGCCGAGACTTGCGTGCAGCTCGTCGTCTTCCGGATCCAGTTTGACCGCCATCCGGTAATGCTCAATCTGCCGGTCCAGATCGCCCTTGAGTCCGTATGCATAGGCGATGCTCGCATAGCCGGCGGCCTTCTTCGGGTTCAGATCGATCAGTTTTTTATAGACTCCGATCGCCCTGTCGTATTGTTTTTCCTTCATGTAGGCATCCGCCAGCGTGTTCAAAACCGGGATCGTGGGCTTCTCCGAGGCGAGCTTCTCGTACAGCGCGATCGATTCCCTGGTCTTGCCCGTTTTCGAGTAGGCAACGGCCAGTTGCTGCCGGATCTGCGGATCCTTGGCGCCGAATTTCAGCGCCTTTTCGTAATTCGCCGTAGACTGGGCCGGCTTCCTGATCTCCCCATACGCAAAACCGAGACGCGTGTAATACAGAGGATTCCTGGGGTTGATTTTGACCAGCTTTTCATAGAGGGAAATCGCCTCCGCAAAACGCCGGCCCTGGAAATGGAGCGAGGCCAGTCTCTCCATGGCGTCCGCGTCATTGGGCTTCAACTCAAGGACCTTCCCGTATTCGCGAATCGCCTCCTGTTCCTTTTTTGCCTTTTCGAGCGCCGCCGCCAGGTTGAACCGGACCACCGGATCTTTCGGATTCAGTTCGATGGCTTTTCGGTAGCTTTCCATCTCCTCCTTGACGAGTCCCTTGCCCCCATACGCCACGCCGAGATTGCCATAGACGGCCGCGTTCTTCGGCTGTCTTTTGAGGACCTCGAGATGCCATCGGATCGCCTCGTCGAACTTTCCCATTCTCAACGAAACACTCGCAAGCGCGGCCGCCACATGGTCCGCCTTCGGCACCTTTTCCAGGACCCGCCGGTATTGCTCGGTCGCCTCCGGCAGCCGGCCCGTCTTCTCGTAGGCTTCTCCCAGCTTGAACAGGGCCACCGGGTTGTCGGGTCTCAACTTCAGGGAGGCCAGATAATAGTGGATGGCCTTTTCCCAGTTTCCAAGCTGCCCCCAGGCGGAGGCCAGATCCGCCAACACGGAATCGTCCCTCGGATTTGCTTTTGCGGAGCGCTCCGCATAACGGATCGCCTCTTCGTACCTTTCGATTTTCAGATAGCACCTGGCCAATTCCGCCAGGATGGCCGGATCATTCGGCTTCTGAGAAAGAATCGCCCTGTATTGCGCAATCGCCTCGCCCGTCATGCCGGTGCGGAAATAGAGAGAGGCGAGCATCCGGCGCACATTGGCATCCTCCGGGTTCATCGCGATCGCCCGCTTGAGGTATTCGATCTGAACCTTCTGGTTCCCGGAACTCCGGGCGTATCGCAGCCAATCCTGCGGGGTGATCTGTATCCGGATCGGAATGGACGCAATCGGATCGCCCTGATAGACGACTTTTATGAAGAAGCCGCCGGGCGTTTTCTCCGCGGTTCTCTTGCGGCTGCTCAGAACCGCCTTGTCCACAAGATCGATCCCCTTGAGCAGTTTTCCGAGATCGTCCTGCTCGCCGAGTCCTTCGACATCCACGGCAATCCCGCCGCCGAAGAGGACGTCGGTTGACACGTCCTTGACGATGAATTCATCCCGGTAGGAGACATCCAGGGTGTCGTATGGAGTCAGCCGGTAGTCCTTTCCGTTTTTCTCCAGGACGAGCGAATAGAAATGGGGGGGGCGGTTCAGAACGACAAAGGCGAATGCATTGCGGATCCGGGTCAACCCCTCGGAGAGTCCCCTCCCCTTTTCCGGAAAGAAAAATCCAACCGAAAGGCCGGCCGCCACCACGATCACAAGGATCATCGCGACGATCCAAACGGTTGTCGATCTCCGTCCCCTCTTCGCAGTCATCCTTTTTTTGCCGGATTGATATTCCATGTTTTTATCCCTCTGCCAACACTGCTTTCTTCCTCCCCAACGCCAGAAAGTGCTTCAGCCCCGGGGATGGTATTTTCGGTGAACTTCCTTGAGGCGATCCCGCGTCACATGGGTGTAAACCTGTGTCGTGGAGATGTCGGCATGACCCAGCATGATCTGCACGGAACGCAGATCGGCGCCCCCCTCCAGCAGGTGCGTCGCAAAGGAATGCCTGAAGATGTGCGGATGGACCCTCTTTCCCAGACCGGCCCTCCCGGCATACTTTTTCACGATTTTCCAGAACCCCTGCCGGGTCATTCCCCGGCCGGAACGGTTCAAAAACAGCAGGTCGCTATCCCCGCCCTTGAGCAGCAGAGGCCTGGCCCCCTCCACATACCGTTTGACCCGATCATATGCCGTTCGTCCGATCGGAACGATCCTCTCCTTTTCTCTTTTGCCCATGGCCACCAGATACCCTATCTGCCAGTTGATGCTGTTGACGGTCAAGCCGATCAGCTCCGACACCCTGATCCCGGTCGCATAGCAAAGCTCCAGCATGGCGCCGTCTCTGCATTCCGCCGGGGTTCCCTCTCCGGGCTTCGCCAGCAGCACAGACATCTCCTCCCGGCTCAGCACATCCGGGAGGCGCATCCAAACCCTGCCCGGCGCAATTTGAGCGACCGGGGTATGATCCACCTTCTTTTCCCTGAGGAGATATTTGTAAAACCCCCGAATGGCCGCCAGCGCGCGATTCACCGAATTGGACGCCAGCCCCTCCTTCTGCAGCGACGCCAGAAAGGAAATCAGCCCTTCCGTATCGATGCCGTCGACCCCCTCCCCGGCGACAAATTCCGCATACCGGCCCAGATCGCGGCTGTACCCTTCGATGGTGTTGCGGGAGGCCCCCTTTTCGACCGCCAGGTAATTGAGATAGTCATCGATCAGATGATGCATGGTTTTTTTTAACGTAAATGGCACCGATAAGCAAAGATTATTTGACAAAACCGTCGGACGCGGATGAGACGGTATCGCCGTGCAAAGCATAGGCTTGCCGAACCCGGATCGGGAGGCAAGGCGATTTGTCTAAAAATATTGACACCCGTTTACCGGTGTGATAGTCAACCGCATCCTGTTTGTATTGCAGGGATTTTCGTTGGTTGTTGGGAATGAACCGAAAAATCATCGGACGTAGGATCAAAATGCCGTCGATCGATCCAAAGCGGGAAGGTTTTACCGGCACCGCACAGGGCATCCTGGCAAGAGCGCCTTCCGTGCCCGGGCGCCAATGGATGGGAAGGTGAACCTTGCTCCTCCATGAGGTGCAAAAAATCCTGGATGCCGAGGTGCTGGTCGATGCCGGCAAGCTCGACATGGAGGTCCATACGGCTTTCGCCGCCGACCTGATGAGCGATGTCCTGGCTTTCGCCGACGCCGGCTGTCTTCTGCTGACGGGCTTGACCAATCCCCAGGTCATCCGTACGGCCGATGTTTTGGACATTGCGGCCATCATCCTCGTCCGGGGGAAGAAACCGCCGCCGGAAACCCTCCGCGCGGCGGAAGAAAAGCACATCCCCGTTCTTTCCACCAAATTCATCCTTTTTGAATCGGCGGGTCGGCTGTACGGCAGAGGGATCGTCGGTTCCAAGCAGAAAGTGGATGGCCGCGGTGTCCACCTGTGAAAATCGGTCGCATGAAGACAGCTTCCCCGTCGACGGGGGAAATTTTGACAAGGCGGGCGGGGTTTCCGGAAAGATCAAGTCAACCCTCCGGGAGATGGGGATCGGGAACGATGTGGTCCGCAGGGCGGCCATCATCACCTACGAGTCCGAGATCAACATCGTTTCCTATGCCCGGCACGGAACCATCCGGCTCCATGTGTTTCCGAGACATGTCCAGATCGAAGCCATCGACGAGGGGCCCGGCATTTCCGATATCCGCTTGGCGATTCAGCAGGGCTGGTCTACCGCCACCGATAAGATCCGGGAAATGGGTTTCGGCGCCGGAATGGGTTTGAACAACATCCGCAATTTTTCGGATATCTTTCACATTTCGTCCGATGTGGGCATCGGAACCCGTCTGAAGATGATCATCCATACCCCACAGGGACAGGGATCCTGACACCGGAGAATCATCATGAATCTTGAAACCATTGCAAAGACATTGCAGCTCCGCATCCACACGGGAGGCGACAGACTGGGGGTTGAGGTCCGGGGAGGGTATGTCGGCGACCTGCTGAGCGATGTGATGGCCAACAGCCGCGAAGGGGAGCTTTGGATCACCCGCCAGACCCACCAGAACGTCGTTGCGGTGGCCAGCCTCAAGGAGCTGGCCGGGGTCATTCTGGTGAAGGGCGCCGAGCCTGCCGCGGATACGCTGGAAAAGGCCGCCCGGGAAAATATCCCGCTATTCACGACGGAGCTGTCGGCCTTCGAAACGGCGGGCAGGGTCCATCGGATGATCTTCCCGCGGGAGGAATAGCCGTCGCAACGAGGAAAGGGGCGTCCTCCCGAAGATGATCAGGACATTTCGCTGCGATCTCCACATTCATACCTGCCTTTCACCGTGCGCGGGTCTGGAGATGTATCCGACCGCCATCGTCCAGCGGGCCGTTGCCGAGAAACTGGACGTCATCGCCGTCTGCGATCACAATGCGTCGGAAAACGTCCCTTACGTGATCCGGGCGGCGGCAGGGCGCGCGCTGACGGTCTTGCCCGGCATGGAGGTGACAAGCCGGGAAGAAGTTCATCTTCTTGCCCTCTTTGACAAGACGGACGGCCTGCAGAGACTCCAGAACATCGTGAATGCCCATATGACGGGAACGAACGACGAGGAACGGTTCGGCTGCCAGGCGATCGTGAACGAGGCCGATGAGGTGGAGGGGTTCAGCGAAAGGCTTCTGATCGGGGCGACGGAATTGGCTCTGTCGGACCTGGTTCGGCAGATCCATGATTTTGGCGGTTTGGCGGTCGCTTCTCATATTGACCGGGAGAGCTTTAGTGTGATAAGTCAGCTCGGTTTTATCGATCCGGAGATCCCTTTTGACGCGCTGGAGATCTCCAGGAGAACGGGGGCGGCGAACGCGCGAAGGCAGTATCCCGAGCTTTCCGGATATGCCTTTCTGACGTCTTCCGACGCGCATCGCTTGGAAGATATTGGAAAGGCACGCACGGCGTTTTTGATGGAGGAGCCGACCGTCCGCGAACTGAAAATGGCTTTTTCCGGACAGAGCGGCCGACGCATAGCGAGTTTCTGATGCTGGAGCTGGCTTTGCATATTCTGGACATTGCGGAAAACTCCGTCAGGGCCGGCGCAAAAACGGTATGGATCGACATTACCGAAAACCGGAGGGAGGATCGGCTGCGGATCAAGATCCGGGATGACGGCTCGGGAATGGATCCGGAAACCCTCAAAAGGGCCATGGACCCCTTTTACACCTCCAAGAAGGTGCGAAAGGTCGGGCTGGGGCTGCCGATGCTGGCGGAAGCCGCGGAGAGGGCCGGCGGCGGATTCACGATCGAGTCGACCGAAGGGGCGGGAACCCGTGTGGAGGTGAGCTTCCGGCTCGGCCACATCGATCGGCAGCCGCTTGGCGATCTGGCGGGCGCCCTGATTGCGCTGATCGTCGGCAACGCAGGCGTCGATTTTATCTGCCGGCACGATTGCGACGGGGAGGTCTTTACACTGGACACGCGGGAGATCCGAAACGAAATAGACGACATCCCGATGAATCACCCGGAGGTGTTGAAATTTATCCGGCAACATATTATGGAGGGTCTGAGCGGAATCGGAACCGAGGCGAACAGACCTCATCATCTTGAAGGAGGATACGGTACATGAATGCGGAAAACAGTGAACTCTTGAAGGAATTTACCGAGGAACAGGTCGAAAAGCTGGAGGCCATCATCGACAGGCACAAGGGAAAGCCGGGTGGCTTGATCCCCGTCCTGGAAGAGGCGCAGGTCGCCCTGGAATACCTGCCGATATCCGTTCAGAAGAAAGTCGCCAAGGGATTGAATCTTCCGTTCAGCCGGGTGTACGGCGTCGTGACCTTCTACTCTTTTTTCACGATGAAGCCGCGCGGGCGGCATACGGTCCGCGTCTGTCTCGGGACGGCCTGTTACGTGCGCGGCGGCAAGGCAATCGCGGAGGCGCTCCAGCGGGAATTCAACGTCAGTGAGGGGGAAACCACCCCGGACCGGCGGTTCACCTACGAAACGGTCCGCTGTCTGGGCGCCTGCGGCCTGGGACCGGTGGTCGTCATCGATGAGGATGTCCACGGCCGGATGAAACCTTCGAAACTCAAAGACATACTCAGCCAATACACTTAGTGAGGTAAGGACTATGGCCAAGCTGAAGATCGAAGATCTAAAAAAGATTAAAGAAAGGGTCCATGCCGAAACCGCCCTGCGCGACGGGTTCAAAAGGGCGAAGGTCACCGTTCACATGGGCACCTGCGGAATCGCATCCGGGGCCAAGGAGGTCATGGATTCGCTGATGAACGAAATCGAAGAGGCGGGCGTATCGGACGTCATCGTGACCACCTCCGGTTGCATGGGGCTCTGCAGCCGCGAACCCCTGGTTACCGTCGAAATCATCGGCCAGGAACCGATCAAGTATGAATATGTCAATCCGAACAAGATGCGTCAGATTTTCAAGCGACATATCCTGGAGGGTGAAATCCAGACCCCGTTTGTTCTGGCGCGCGGTGCGGAGGTTTTGAAGTAGCAAAGGTTTCGATGTGTCGCGGTTTCCCGAGACGGGAACCCCGGCTGATCATACAATCAACATGTGAAGGAGGATGAAATCCACATGAAAGTTTTTCGCTCGCATCTGTTGCTCTGCGGAGGAACAGGATGTCATGCATCGGGAAGCCTCGCGGTGAAAAAAGAACTGGTCACCGAGTTGGAGAGGCGGGGATTGGTCGATGAAATCAGGGTGGTGGAAACCGGCTGCAACGGTTTCTGTGCGATGGGGCCGATCATGGTCGTCTATCCGGAGGGCATCATCTACATGATGATCAAACCCACCGATATCGCCGAGCTTGTCGAGGAGCATTTCGTCAAGGGTCGTGTGCTGGAGAGGCTGCTCTATCGCGAACCGGTCACCGCCGGAATCATTCCGACGATGCAGGACATCCCCTTTTTCGCCCTTCAAAATCTTCGTGTTCTCCGCAACCGCGGACTCATTGACCCCGAGAAAATCGATGAGTATATCGCCCGGGACGGCTATGCCGGCATGGTCAAGGCCCTGACCGAAATGACGCCGGATCAGATCGTTCAGGAGGTCCTGGTCTCGGGTCTGCGCGGCCGCGGCGGCGCGGGGTTCCCCACGGGCATGAAATGGAAATTTGCCGCCGCTTCGCCGGGAGACGTGAAGTATGTTCTCTGCAACGCCGACGAAGGGGATCCGGGCGCCTTCATGGACCGCAGCGTCCTGGAAGCGGACCCCCACGCGGTTCTGGAAGGGATGGTCATCGCCGCCAAGGCGATCGGCGCCCATCAGGGCTACATCTATTGCCGGGCGGAATATCCGCTGGCGATCCACCGCCTGAACATCGCCATTGCCCAGGCCAAGGAATACGGGCTCCTGGGGAAGGATATCCTGGGGACCGGCTTCGACTTCGATCTGGAGATCTACCAGGGCGCGGGCGCGTTCGTCTGCGGCGAGGAAACGGCGCTGATGACCTCCATCGAGGGAAAGCGCGGCATGCCGCGACCGAGACCCCCCTTCCCCGCCATTGCCGGCCTCTGGCAAAAACCGAGCATCCTGAACAACGTGGAGACGCTCGCCAACATCGGACAGATCATGTTCCGGGGCGGGGCCTGGCACGCCAGCGTCGGAACGGAAAAGAGCAAGGGAACGAAGGTCTTCGCCCTCACCGGCGACGTCAACAACGTCGGCCTGGTCGAAGTCCCGATGGGAACGCCCCTCGGCACCATCGTCTTCGACATCGGCGGAGGCATTCCCAAGGGAAAGCGTTTCAAGGCCGCCCAGCTCGGCGGACCCTCGGGCGGCATGATTCCCACGCAGCATCTCAACGCCCCGATCGATTATGAAAAAGTCGCCGAACTGGGGGCAATCATGGGTTCCGGCGGTCTGATCGTCATGAACGAGGACTCCTGCGCCGTCGACATGGCCCGCTTCTTCATGGACTTCTGCCAGGACGAATCCTGCGGGAAATGCACCCCCTGCCGCGAGGGAACCAAAAGGATGCTCGAAATTTTGACAAACATCACCCAGGGCAAGGGCAAGGAGGGCGATATCGAGCTGCTCGAGGAGATGGCCTCCATCATCAAGGACGCCTCCCTCTGCGGGCTGGGCCAGACGGCCCCGAACCCCATTCTGAGCACCCTGCGTTATTTCCGCAAGGAATACGAGGACCACATCTACAACCACCGCTGTACGGCAGGCGTCTGCACGGCCCTTTTCAAATCCCCCTGCCAGAACGCGTGCCCCGTCGAGATGGACATCCCCTCCTACATCGCCCTGATCCGCGAGGGTCGCCTGGATGACGCCTACAAGGTGATGCTTCGGACAAACCCCTTCCCGTCGGTCTGCGGACGCGTCTGCGACCACAAATGCCAGTTCAAGTGCCGCCGCGGGAAGATGGACGAGCCGATCGCCATCAAGTTCCTCAAGCGTTTCATCAGCGACAACGCGGCGCGGCCCAAAGTGGAGGCGGTTCCGGTCACCCGCAACGAGAAAATCGCCGTGGTCGGCGCAGGCCCGGCCGGCTTGACGGCAGCGAGAGATCTGGCCATCCGCGGTTACAAGGTCACGGTGTTCGAGGAGCTTTCCGAACCGGGCGGCATGCTCCGCTGGGCAATCCCCTCCTATCGTCTGCCCCGCGACATCCTCGCCGGGGAGATCGACGATGTCCGCGCCCTCGGCGTGGAGATCAAATGCAAAAAGAGGATCGGCAGGGATATCCCCTTCGCAAAACTGGAAAAAGAGTTCGATTATATCTACCTGGCCCCCGGCGCCCACAAGAGCCAGAAGATGGGCGTCCCCGGCGAGGAGCTGAAGGGCGTTTACGGCGGCGTGGAATTCCTCCGGGATTTCAACGCCCATGAAACCGCCTGGACGACGGGCAAGAAAAGCCTCGGTTCGAAAGTGGCGGTCATCGGCGGCGGCAATTCCGCGATCGACGCGGCCCGCTGCGCAGTCCGCCTCGGCGCGGATGTGACCATCCTCTACCGCCGCGAGCGCAAGGACATGCCGGCGGCTGTCGAGGAGATCCAGGCGGCGGAAGAGGAAGGGATCAAGATCGAATTCCTCGTCGCCCCGCTCAACATCGTGGAGAAAAACGGAAAGGTCAGCGGAATCGCCTGCCAGCGCATGAAGCTCGGGGAGTTCGACCGGAGCGGCCGGAAGAAACCGGTGCCGATCGAGGGTTCCGAGTTCACGCTCGGTGTGGATGCCGTGATCGCCGCCATCGGCCAGGTTCCCGACGTATCGTTTGTCCCGACGGAAAGCGGCATTGCGGTCAACAAGTGGAGCACCTTCGATCTGGCCAAGGGAAGCGCTTCCCAGACGACGAATCCCAAGTTCTATGCGGGCGGCGATGCGTTGACCGGTCCCGATACGGTCATCGGGGCCATTGCCGCCGGACATCAGGCCGCCAGGGACATCGACGGCGACATCCGCAAGCAGAACGGCGAACCCGCCTACGAGGAGCCGGCAGAAGAGAAAATCGTCATTCCGTTTGTCCTCGACGAGGACAACCCCGAGGCTCCGCAGACGAAGATGCCGGAGCTTCACGGCCCGGACCGCAAGAAGAGCTTCATCGAGGTGGAGTTGGGATTCACGCTGGAAGACGCGATCAAGGAATCGAAACGATGCCTGCGCTGTGACGTGGAGGTGTAACCCGGCCGTTTCAGGGGGGGATATCCCCCCCTGCGGGTAAAAAAAAGACCATGCGTATGTCATAGTTGACATACAAGATGGTCGCGCACCGATATGAAAGGAGCAAGGCATGAACAATCCAATTTCGATCACCATTGACGGAAGAACTGTCGAAGCGGCGCCCGGCCGGACGATTCTGGAGGTGGCCCAGGAGCAGGGCATTTACATTCCGACACTCTGCCACTACACCAAAACGACGAACGTCGGCGCCTGCCGCGTCTGCGTCGTCGAAGTCGAAAAAGCTAGGTCTCTGGTCGCCTCCTGCTGCATGCCGGTCAGCCCCGGCATGGTCATCAAGACCGACACCCCCAAGGTGCGCGCCGCGCAGCGGCTGGTCGTCGAGCTGCTCTGGGCCTCGGGAGACCACAACTGCCTGATGTGCGAGCAGAACGGCGCCTGTGAACTGCAGAACCTGGTCTATTGGCTCGGGATCGAGAAGCCCCGTTTCAACATCGACCCCCCCGGCTATGGGATCGAAAGCACCAACACGATGATCCAGCGGGACCTCAACAAGTGCGTCCTGTGCGGCCGCTGCATCCGGGTCTGCAACGAGATCCAGGTCAACGAGATCCTCGACTTCTCGCGCCGCGGCCACCGCGCCAAGGTCGGTCCGGCGTTTGACACCGACTATATCGACTCCGACTGCTATTTCTGCGGGGAGTGCGTGGACGCATGTCCGGTCGGCGCGATCACCTTCAGACAGGCCCGCTTCGCCGGACGCCCCTGGGAAATGCAGAAGGTCAAAACGACCTGCACCTATTGCGGCGTCGGCTGCCAGATGGACCTGAACGTCCTCAACGGCCGGATCATCAAAGTGACCGGCAACCGGTCCTACACGCAGCCTAACGGGGGCAGCCTCTGCGTCAAGGGCAGATTCGGCCTGGATTTTATCAATCATCCCGACCGCCTCAAAACTCCCCTGATCCGGAAGAAGAAGGGCGAGCCGCTGACGGAAACCACCTGGGAAGAGGCCGTCGATTTTGTCGCCAAAAAGCTGGCCGCCATCGCTAAAAAACACGGGCCCGACAGCGTCGCGGGGTTCTCCTCCGCGCGCTGCACGAACGAGGAAAATTATCTCTTCCAGAAATTCATGCGCGCGGTGATCGGCACCAACCATGTCGACCATTGCGCGCGTCTCTGACACTCCGTGACGGTGGCCGGTCTGGCCGCCGCATTCGGAAGTGGCGCAATGACGAATTCCATCGAAGAGATCGAATTCACCGACGTGATCCTGGCGACGGGGACCAACACGACGGAAAACCACCCCGTCATCTCCTCGAGGGTCAAGCGGGCGGTCCGCCAGCGCGGCGCCAAGCTGATCGTCATCGACCCCCGGGAAATCGATTTGGTGAAGTATGCGACGCTTTGGCTCCGCCAGAAACCGGGAACCGATGTCGCCGTCTTCAACGGAATGATGAACGTCATCATTTCCGAAGGCCTGCCGGCAAAGGAGTACGTCGAGAACCGCACCGAGGGGTATGACGCGCTGAAGGCCGTCGTGGCCAAATATACCCCCGAATACGTGGAGAAGATCTCCGGGGTGCCGGCCGAGGACCTCCGCAAGGCGGCGCGTATTTACGCAACGGCCAAGGCGGCTTCCATCCTGTACTGCATGGGGATCACCCAGCACTCGACGGGAACGGACAACGTCAAATCCGTCGCCAACCTCGCGATGCTCTGCGGGATGGTCGGGATCGAGGGCGGCGGGGTCAATCCGCTCCGCGGGCAGAACAACGTCCAGGGCGCCTGCGACATGGGCGCGCTGCCCAACGTCTTCCCCGCCTATCAGCCGGTGGCGAACGACGAAGCGCGGGCCAAATTCGAAAAGGCATGGAATGCGACGCTCCCGGCCAAACCCGGGAAAACCATCGTGGAGCTCATGGACGCCGCCCACAAGGGAGAGATCAAGGCCCTGTATGTCATGGGCGAAAATCCGATGATCTCCGATCCGGACATCACCCATGTGGAAGCCTCGCTGAAACACCTCGACCTGCTGATCGTCCAGGACATCCTGCTGACGGAGACGGCCAAACTGGCCGATGTGGTTCTCCCCTCCGCCTGCTTCGCCGAGAAAGACGGCACCTTCAGCAACACGGAAAGAAGGGTTCAGCGGGTTCGAAAGGCCGTCGCGCCTCCCGGTCAGGCCAAGGCCGACTGGGAGATCCTCTCCGCCATCGCGACCAAGATGGGCTATCCGATGGAATACGCCTCCGCGGAGGCGATCATGGAGGAGATCCGAACGGTCACCCCGAGTTACGCGGGGATCACCTATGAAAGGCTCGAAAAAGAGGGAATCCAGTGGCCCTGTCCCAACACGGACCACCCGGGGACCCGCTTCCTCCACAAGGACCGCTTCAGCCGCGGGCGCGGTCTCTTCCATGCCATCGAGTATATTCCGCCCGCGGAGCTGCCGGACGATGAGTATCCGATGCTTCTCTCCACCGGGCGCGTGCTGTACCAGTACCACACCGGCACGATGACGCGGCTCGGCAAGGGGACCACGGAGCGTTACCCCGAGTCCCTCGCGGAGATCCACCCGGCCGACGCGGCAAAGCTGGGCATCGAAGACGGCCAGCGGGTCCGGGTGACCTCCCGGCGCGGAACGGTGGAGGCCAAAGCCAAGATCACCGGGCGTTCGGACCAGGGGATGGTCTTCATGAATTTCCACTTCCATGAGGCGGCCGTCAACCTGCTGACGAATCCCGCGCTGGATCCGGTGGCCAAGATCCCGGAATACAAGGTGTGCGCCGTCCG
>JAEAMF010000214.1_pt1 | contig 93111 bp, 81 predicted proteins | sample 8958721 | NCBI WGS metagenome assembly JAEAMF01 (sample SAMN16933255, study PRJNA681124) | bioreactor sludge metagenome | isolation source: anaerobic bioreactor treating anionic surfactant - SDBS | place: India: Bengaluru | collected 2019-02-28
AGCAGCCAGAGCAGCCAGAGCAGCCAGAGCAGCCAGAGCAGCCAGAGCAGCCAGAGCAGCCAGAGCAGCCAGAGCAGCCAGAGCAGCCAGAGCAGCCAGAGCAGCCAGAGCAGCCAGAGCAGCCAGAGCAGCCAGAAGACGATGGTGGAAACCAGAGCTGGATCTGGAAGAACCGCTTTTAAGTGCGCAAAGCCCGCCGGCTTCGCCACATGCAATGACACTAGACTGCGCCCGGGTGGCGCAGGGAATGGATCGTATGAACCCCAAAGACCGGGCGCCCCGTGGCGCCGCCAAACCTGCTGCCGGCGCCCGCAAACCGCGCGCGGCCACACCGCGTGCCCCCCAGGTGGTGGACGCCGCCGAGGTGAATGAAGCCGTGGATGCCGCCGAAACCCCGGAAACCGCCCTCGAAGCGCAAGGCTATGCCTTCGAAGACGTGGTGTCGGGCGCCCTGGATGCCGACGAAGCGCGCGAAGACCTGGCGCCGGCCAAGCGCGTGCTGCAACCGCAGGCCGAATCGCCCAAGCTGCACAAGGTGCTGGCCCAGGCCGGCATGGGTTCGCGCCTGGAGATGGAAAAGCTCATCCTGGAAGGCCGCATCTCGGTCAACAACGAGCCGGCCCACGTGGGCCAGCGCGTCCAGTTCGGGGACCAGATCAAGGTCAACGGCAAGCCGATCCACTTCCGCATCGAACCGCCGCCTGCCCGCGTGATCGCCTACCACAAGCCCGTGGGCGAAGTGGTGACCCACGACGACCCGCAAAACCGCCCCACGGTGTTCCGCAAGCTGCCCAAGCTGCACACCGGCAAGTGGCAGTCCGTCGGCCGTCTGGACCTGAACACCGAAGGCCTGCTGCTGCTGACCAATTCCGGCGCCCTGGCCAACAACCTGATGCACCCGCGCTTCGGTCTGGAGCGTGAGTACGCGGTGCGCGTGCTGGGCGCCTTGAGCAAGGAAGAAAAGCAGCGCCTGCTCGACGGCGTGCAGCTCGAAGACGGCGAAGCCAGCTTCGGCTCCATCGAGGACGGCGGCGGCGAAGGCGCCAACTGCTGGTACCGCGTCACCATTTCGGAAGGCCGCAACCGCGAAGTGCGCCGCATGTTCGAGGCGGTGGGCCATGCCGTCAGCCGCCTGATCCGTATCCGCTACGGCGCCATGATGCTGCCCAAGGGGCTCAAGCGCGGTGCCTGGCTGGAGCTGGACGACAAGGACATCCAGGCCCTGATGCAGGCCGCCGGTGCCGCCATCCCCAAGGCTGCGCCGCGCGAAGGTGCCGGCCTGCGCCGTCCCAGCGCCGACCGTGGCGCAGGCCGCCGCAGCGGCCCGGGTGCCGCGCGTCCGCAGGCGCCACGCCGCTTCCAGGATGGCGGCGGGCCGGAACGCGACCGTCCGGCACGCTCCGGCGCGCTGTTCGGTGACGAAGGCGCCGCCCGCAGCAGTGCGGCCCGTGCCAAGCGCAGCGCACAGCCGGATCCACTGAAGACGTCCGCTGGCTATATCGGCCGCGACAGCCTGGAGCGTTACCGTGCCACGCAGAAGAAGGGCTCTGGCGGCGGCCGCCGTGGCGGTAGCCGCTGAGCGGATAGGTCCTGCTTGCCAGGGCTTTGTGCCACCCCGGTAGAATCAAGGGTTTTGCCGGTGTGGCAAAAAACGAACTAAAACCTGATTAGGAAAATCAAATGGCTATCGAACGCACCCTCTCCATCATCAAGCCCGACGCAGTTGCCAAGAACGTGATCGGCCAGATCTACTCGCGTTTCGAAGGCGCTGGCCTGAAGATCGCCGCTGCCAAGCTGGTGCACCTGTCGCGCGCTGATGCCGAGCAGTTCTACGCTGTGCACGCCGCACGTCCTTTCTTCAAGGACCTGGTGGACTTCATGATCTCCGGCCCCGTGATGATCCAAGTGCTGGAAGGCGAAAACGCCATCCTGAAGAACCGCGAGCTGATGGGCGCCACCGACCCCAAGAAGGCTGAAGCCGGCACCATCCGCGCTGACTTCGCTGACAGCATCGACGCCAACGCCGTGCACGGCTCCGACGCTGCTGAAACCGCAGCCGTCGAAGTGTCCTTCTTCTTCCCTGGCATGAACGTCTACGCACGTTAATTCCATGACTCCCATGCTGGCCGAGGCTGCTGCTAAGGCGGCACCCCCTGCATGGGAGTGCCGCCCATGCCGTGGTCTGGGCATGCAGATATGACCACCAATCTTCTTGATTTCGACCTCCAGGGGCTGGTTGCTTATTGCGAGCAACTGGGGGAAAAGCGTTTCCGTGCCACGCAATTGTTCCGCTGGATCCACCAGCGTGGTGCGAAGGACTTCAGCCAGATGACGGATCTGGCCAAGTCGCTGCGTGAAAAGCTGCAGCATGAGGCGGAAATCCGCCCACTGCCGGTGATCACCCAGCACGAATCCCAGGACGGCACCATCAAGTGGCTGTTCGATGTGGGTGACGGCAATGCCGTCGAATCCGTATTCATTCCCGAAGACGACCGCGGCACGCTGTGCGTGTCCTCGCAGGCCGGCTGTGCCGTGGGCTGCCGTTTCTGCTCCACGGGCCACCAGGGCTTCAGCCGCAACCTGAGCACGGGCGAAATCCTGGCCCAGCTGTGGTTTGCCGAGCATTTCCTGCGCGCCCACCTGAAGACCGATGAGCGCGTGATCACCAATGTGGTGATGATGGGCATGGGTGAGCCGCTGCAGAACTACAGCGCGCTGGTGCCCGCCCTGCGTACCATGCTGGACGACCATGGCTACGGCCTGTCGCGCCGCCGCGTCACCGTGTCCACCTCCGGCGTGGTGCCGATGATGGACCGTCTGTCCCAGGATTGCGCCGTGGCGCTAGCCGTGTCGCTGCATGCGCCCAATGACCCGCTGCGCGACAACCTGGTGCCGCTGAACAAGAAGTACCCGCTGGACGAGCTGCTGCAGGCCTGCCAGCGCTACCTGGAATTTGCCCCGCGCGACTTCATCACCTTCGAGTACTGCATGCTCGACGGGGTCAACGACCAGCCGGAGCATGCCAAGCAACTGGTGGAACTGATCCGCAGCTATGGCAATGGCCGGCCCTGGTGCAAGCTGAACCTGATCCCGTTCAACCCGTTCCCGGCCTCCGGCCTGTTACGCTCGAGCAATGAACGGGTGACGGCCTTTGCCAAGGCACTCAGCGACGCCGGGATTGTGACCACAGTGCGCAAGACGCGCGGTGACGACATCGACGCGGCATGTGGACAATTGGCGGGGGATGTGAAAGACCGCACCCGCGCCGCAGAACGCATGGCCAAGCAGCGCACCATCATGCTCAAGCCGACGGCAGGTTAGAGCACACAGAGCGAGCGGCAAGACCACCATTCGACAAGGGACCTCCAGATGTGCTTTCATTCCGGGAATGCCAAGACAGGTTGCCAGCGCAGGGCGATGAGCCCCAGCGGCGCAGCAACTTGGGCATTTGCGGTGGCGCGATGCGCCGGCACCTCTTTGGTCCGCGTCCCGCACATTGCAGCCTGCCATGTCCGCACCGGCATGGCATATGACTTGCAAGCAGTCCCGTCGCACCAGACCGGGTTGCAACACGCCCTTTACCGCACTGCGCACGGCAGTGGGCAGGCCGGGGCACCCGGGGGGCGCAGCGGCCAGCGCCGGTCCGCAGCCCCGGTGGCTGCGGGTGGGGCCTATGAAAAAGCTTACGAGATAGATGCAGGCAATCGCGTGATCGCCTACCATCTGGCAGATTTGCTGTTCGAGCGGCAAAGGGGAGGGCGTGCGCGCTTTCCCTTCTGTCGTTTGAACAATGGCGGGTACGCCAATGCCAAGTCCCTGAGGGAGGGGAGCCGCGTGGAGCGGGCATTGGATGCGACCTCGGCCGCGCGACAGCGGGTTCGCCCGCTGCCGCGTCGGTCAGCGGATTCCACAGAATGGCAACGTTATGAGCAAGGGGCTTTCCATGGCTGAGCTCCAGGAAGCAGAAGTGACAGAACAACTCGAATCGCCACCCGCACAACAGACTGCAGGCAGTCTGCTGCGCCAGGCCCGTGAAGCGGCGGGCATGCATGTTTCCTCCTTGGCCGATGTGCTCAAGGTGCCCGTGGCCAAGCTGCAGGCGCTGGAAGCCGATGACTGGCAGGCCCTGCCGGATGCGGTGTTCACCCGCTCGGTGGCGCTGAGCATCTGCAAGGCCTTGCAGGTGGATGCGGCACCGGTCATGGCCTTGCTGCCCAAGTCGGCCGCCACACAGAAGTTCACCGCGCCCGGTCCGGGCATCAACGAGCCTTTCCGTGACAAGGCCGTGCGCTCCGTGCACGACACGCCCAACCCGGGCGGTGCCTGGAAGTGGCTGGCCTTGGCCCTGCTGGCGGGTGCCGGCGGCGGGGTGTGGTACTTTGCACAGAAGCAGGATCTGCGCGATGCGGTGGTGGCTTCGGTGCAGGAGCGCTCCGAGCGTGCCATGGGCACGTCACAGTCTGCGCATACCGTGGATGTGGCGCCGCCGGAAGCCCCGGCGGCAGAACCCGTGGCCGCCCAGGAACCGGTGGCTCCGGCCGCCGCCGAAGCGGCCGCGCCTGCGGTGGCAGCCGTCCCGGCGCCCGCTGCAGTGGCGGAAGCCCCGGCAGTGCCCGCCGCGTCTGCGGCACCGGTTGCCGTGGCCCCGGCGGTGGCAGCGCCTGCGGAGGCTGCTGCTGTGGCCCCTGCGGTGCCCGTGGCCGCAGCCACAGGCAATGCCACCTTGCGCATCCAGGCCCGTGCAGCGACCTGGATCCAGGTGCGTGGCGGCGGCAAGGTGCTGGAGCAGAAGACCCTGAATGCGGGCGAATTTTTTGAAACCCAGGCACCCAAGCCGCTGTCGGTGGTGATTGGCCGCGCCGATGCGGCCGAGGTGCAGGTGGGTGGGGCAGCGTTCGATCTGGGGGCTGTGGCCCGCGAGAACGTCGCCCGATTTGAGGTGAAGTAAGAAGTGCAAGACTCGCAAAATTTGCAGCAGACAGGCGGCAGTCCGATCGCGATTGCCAGCCCGCTGCCGCGCAAATCGCGCCAGGCCCGTGTGGTGTGGCGCAACAACGTGGTCACCGTGGGGGGCGATGCGCCCGTGCGCGTGCAGTCAATGACCAACACCGACACCGTGGAGGCCGTGGAAACGGCCATCCAGGTGCGCCAGTTGGCCCAGGCCGGCTCGGAGATGGTGCGCATCACCGTCAACACGCCGGAGGCGGCGGCGGCCGTGCCCTACATCCGCGAGCAGCTCGACCGCATGGGCGAGTATGTGCCGCTGGTGGGCGACTTCCACTACAACGGCCACCGTCTGCTGACCGACTATCCGGCCTGCGCCGAGGCGCTGTCCAAGTACCGCATCAACCCCGGCAACGTGGGCAAGGGCGACAAAAAGGACAAGCAGTTCGGCCAGATGATCGAGATCGCCGCCAAGTACGACAAGGCGGTGCGCATCGGCGTGAACTGGGGCTCGATGGACCAGGAAATCATGGCCGAGCTGATGGACCAGAACTCCCGGCGTGCCCGGCCCTGGGAAACGCGCCAGGTCATGTACGAGGCGCTGATCACCTCGGCCATCAGCTCCGCCGAGCTGGCCCGCAACATCGGCCTGAACCCCGACAACATCATCCTGTCCTGCAAGGTCAGCGGTGTGCAGGACCTGATCTCGGTCTACCGCGAACTGGCACGCCGCTGCGACTATGCGCTGCACCTGGGCCTGACCGAAGCCGGCATGGCCACCAAGGGCACGGTGGCATCCACGGCAGCGCTGTCGGTGCTGCTGCAGGAAGGCATTGGCGACACCATCCGCGTCTCGCTCACGCCCCAGCCGGGCGAAGCGCGCACGCAGGAGGTGGTGGTGGCGTCCGAGATCCTGCAGGCCCTGGGCCTGCGCGTGTTCGTGCCCAGCGTCACGGCCTGCCCGGGCTGCGGCCGCACCACCAGCACCACGTTCCAGGAACTGGCCAAACAGATCGACGACTTCCTGCGCGGCGAAATGCCCGTCTGGCGCGCCAAGTACCCCGGCGTGGAGGCGATGAAAGTCGCCGTGATGGGCTGCATCGTCAACGGTCCGGGCGAGAGCAAGCATGCAGACATCGGCATCAGCCTGCCGGGCAATGGCGAAGCGCCAGCAGCACCCGTGTTCATCGATGGCGAAAAGGCCTTGACACTGCGCGGCGAGCACATCGCCCAGGAGTTCCAGGCCCTGGTGCAATCCTATGTGGAGCGCCGCTACGGCCAGCCCGGCTGAGCGTGCTGGCACAATCGCCTGAGAAAACCATAGCTGCCTGTGCTTGTGCACCATGAATTTCAGGTTTGTTTTAGCCTGAAATTCATGTTGTCAGCGCAGAAGTTGCTCCTGAAATTGTGAGCACACATCCGAATTGTTGAAGAGATCGTTGAAGTGGCAAAGACCGAAAAACTGAGCGCCGTCAAAGGCATGAACGACATCCTTCCCGGCGAATCCGAACGCTGGGAATGGCTGGAAGCGCAGGTGCGCGATCTGATGGGGCGCTTTGCCTATCGCAATGTGCGCACCCCCATCGTCGAGCACACGCAGCTGTTTGTGCGCGGCATCGGTGAGGTCACGGACATTGTCGAAAAGGAGATGTATTCCTTTGAAGACAAGCTCAACGGCGAACGCCTGACCCTGCGCCCCGAAGGCACGGCCAGCCTGGTGCGCGCCACCATCGAAAACAATCTGCTGTACGACGGCGGCAAGCGCATGTGGTACATCGGCCCCATGTTCCGCCACGAACGCCCCCAGCGTGGCCGCTACCGCCAGTTCCACCAGATCGGTGCCGAGGCCCTGGGCTTCGCCGGCCCCGATGTGGATGCCGAACTGATCCTGCTGGCCGTGTCGCTGTGGAAGCGCCTGGGCCTGACGCAGTGGCGCCTGGAAATCAACAGCCTGGGCCAGCCCGAAGAACGCAAGGCCCACCGCGAGGCGCTGATTGCCTACCTGGAGCAGCACACCGAGGTCATGGACGAAGAGGCCAAGCGCCGCATGTACAGCAACCCGCTGCGCGTGCTGGACACCAAGAACCCGGCCATGCAGGAAATGGTCAACGCAGCGCCCAAGCTGCTGGACTACCTGGGTGAAGCTTCGCTGGCCCACTTCGACGGCCTGAAGGCCATTCTGGACGCCAATGGCGTGCCCTGGACGGTCAACCCCCGCCTGGTGCGCGGCCTGGACTACTACAACCTCAGCGTGTTCGAGTTCGTGACCGATCTGCTGGGTTCGCAAGGCACCATCTGCGCCGGTGGCCGCTACGACTACCTGATCGAGCAGGTGGGTGGCAAGCCGGCACCCGCCGTGGGCTGGGCGCTGGGTGTGGAGCGCGTCCTGGAACTGGTCAAGGAACTGGGCACCGACATCCCTGCACCGCAGCTGGATGTGTACGCCATCGTGCCCGACGCGGCCGCCATGCCCGTGGTGCTGCGCACCCTGCAGCAGCTGCGCGAAGCCGGTGTGCGTGCACAGATGCACACCGCCGGTGCCGAAGGCATGGGCTCGATGAAGTCGCAGTTCAAGAAGGCCGATGCCTCGGGCGCGCGCCATGCGCTGATCTTCGGCGGCGATGAACTGGCCCAGGGCCAGGTCACCGTCAAATCCCTGCGTGACGGCGAAGGCCGCCAGCAGCTGCAAGCCCTGGCCGAAGTGGCCCAATGGGCTGCCACCCTACAATCGAACGCTTAACCTGATTGCAGACACACGCTATGGCAACGCATCTCGACCTCGAAGAACAAGAACAGATCGACCAGCTCAAGCATTTCTGGAGCCGTTGGGGCACGCCCATCACCGGTGTGCTGGTCGTGGCTTTCGGCGGTTTCGCCGCCTGGAATGGCTGGCAGTACTGGCAGCAGCGCCAGTCCGTGCAGGCGGCGGCCCTGGCCGATGCCGTGCAGGTGGCCATCGAATCCAAGGACGACGGCCGCGTGGCCCAGAGCCTCAAGGACATCCAGGAAAAATACGCCAGCACCCAGCAAGCCGGACTGGCCGCACTGGCTGCCGCCAAGGCCCAGGCCGATGCCGGCAAGCTCGATGAGGCCAAGGCCACGCTGACCTGGGTCAGCGAGAAGGCCGGAGACGACGGTCACAAGGCCGTCGCCCGCCTGCGCCTGGCGGCAGTGCTGATGCAGCAAAAAGACCTGGACGGCGCCAGCAAGGTGCTGTCCGGCAGCTTCCCGGCGGAATTCGCCGGCGTGCAGGCCGACCGCCAGGGCGATCTGCTGCAGCTGCAGGGCAAGGCCGAAGAGGCCGTGCAGGCCTACGAACGTGCCTATAAGGCGCTGGATCCACAGAACGAATACCGCCGCCTGGTGGAATTCAAGCTCAACGCACTGGGCGTACAACCCCAAACCATGGCTGCCTCTGGCGGCACGGAGACTGCAAAGTGAAGATTCGGGCACATCGCGCAGAGGGCGCAGCAACATGGATGACCGTCGGCCGCTGGGCAGCCAGCGCCGCACTTGTGACCGCCTTGGGCGGATGTGCCTGGTTCGGGACCAGCAAGCCCAAGCCGCAGGATCTGGGTCCGAACGTGGTCAAGCTGGACATCCGCCAGGCCTGGACGGCCCGCGTGGGCGCCATCAAGGACGTGAGCCTGAGCACCCATGTGCTGGGCGACGCCGTCTATGTGTCGGCTGCTGACGGCACGGTGGTGGCGCTCAATGCCCGCAACGGCCAGGATCTGTGGCGCACCACGGTGGGCAAGCCCTTGTCCAGCGGCGTGGGCAGCGACGGCGTGACCACGGCCGTGGTGACCAAGTCCAATGAACTGATCGGCATCATCGACGGCAAGCAGGCGTGGAGCAAGCGCCTGGAAGCCGGTGCCTACACCGCGCCGCTGGTGGCCGGTGCCCGCGTGTTCTTGGTGACGGCAGACCGCACCATTGCGGCCTATGACGCCCGCACCGGCCAGGCCCTGTGGTCGCAGCCGCGCACCGGCGAGCCGCTGGTGCTGCGCCAGCCCGGCGTGCTGCAGGCGGTGGGCAACACCCTGGTGACGGGCATGGCCGGTCGCCTGGTGGCGCTGCAGCCCGACAACGGCGCCGTGCTGTGGGAGGCCCCGCTGGCCAGCCCGCGCGGCACCAACGACGTGGAGCGCCTGGTGGATCTGGTCGGTCCCACGTTCACGCAAGGCAATGTGGTGTGCGCACGCGCCTTCCAGGCCAGCGTGGGTTGCGTGGACGCTGCCCGTGGCCAGGTGCTGTGGACACAAACTGCCAGAGGCTCTGTGGGTGTTGGCGGCGATGCAGAATTGCTGGCAGGCACCGAAAGCAATGGTGTGGTGCAGGCGTGGGACCGGGCCGACGGCAAGAAGCTGTGGTCGGTGGAACGCTTCCAGCACCGCCGCCTGACGGCGCCGTTGCTGCTGGGCCGCTCCGTCATCATGGGTGACGATGCGGGCCTGGTGCACGTGCTCTCCAAGCAGGATGGTTCGCACCTGAACCGCCTGCAGACAGATGGATCCGGCATGGCAGCTGCACCCGTGGTTGCCGCCGATACGCTGGTGGTCGTGACACGCAATGGTGGCGTGTACGGCTTCCGGCCGGAATGAGATTTTCTTCGGAATGAAGCCAGTAATTGCCCTCGTAGGGCGGCCCAATGTGGGCAAATCGACCTTGTTTAACCGCATGACCAAGTCGCGGGATGCGATCGTGGCCGACTTCGCCGGCCTGACGCGTGACCGCCACTACGGCCAGGGCAAGCAGGGAAAGCACGAATACATCGTGATCGACACCGGTGGTTTCGAGCCCGATGCATCCAAGGGCATCTTCAAGGAGATGGCCAAGCAGACCCGCCAGGCCGTGGCAGAAGCCGACGTGGTGCTGTTCATCGTGGACGCCCGCGCCGGCCTGTCGGCCCAGGACCATGAAATCGGCAATTACCTGCGCCGCCTGGGCAAGCCCGCGCTGCTGGTGGCCAACAAGGCCGAAGGCATGCGCGAAGGTGCACAGCTGACCGAATTCTATGAATTGGGTCTGGGCGATGTGGTGGCCGTGTCGGCCGCCCACGGCCAGGGTGTGCGCAGCCTGGTGGAACAGGCGCTGGGCCAGCTGAACCTGCCCGAGCCCGAAGAGGAAACGCTGGACGATGTGGAGAAAGCTCCCATCCGTCTGGCCGTGGCTGGCCGCCCCAATGTGGGCAAGTCCACGCTGATCAATGCCTGGCTGGGTGAAGAGCGCCTGGTGGCGTTCGACATGCCGGGCACCACGCGCGACGCCATCTCGGTGCCGTTCGAGCGCAATGGCCAGAAGTTCGAGCTGATCGATACCGCGGGCCTGCGCCGCAAGGGCAAGGTGTTCGAGGCCATCGAGAAGTTCTCGGTGGTCAAGACGCTGCAGGCCATTGAAGGCGCCAACGTGGTGCTGCTGCTGATCGACGCCACACAGGGCGTGACCGACCAGGACGCCCACATCGCCGGCTATGTGCTGGAAAGCGGCCGTGCCGTGGTGGTGGCGGTCAACAAATGGGATGCGGTGGATGACTACCAGCGCCAGATGCTGGAGCGTTCGATCGAAACGCGTCTGTCGTTCCTGAAGTTTGCGCCGCTGCACTTCATCTCGGCACAGAAGCGCCAGGGCCTGGGCCCGCTGTGGGCGTCGCTGGTGCAGGCACACAAGTCGGCCACCTGCAAGATGCCGACGCCGGTGCTCACGCGCCTGCTGCTCGAAGCGATCCAGTACCAGACCCCCAAGAAGGTGGGTTCCTACCGTCCCAAGATGCGCTACGCACACCAGGGCGGCATGAATCCGCCGCTGATCGTGATCCACGGCAATTCGCTGGAGCATGTGACGGAAGCGTACAAGCGCTTTCTGGAAGGGCGGTTCCGCAAGGAGTTCAATCTGGTTGGAACCCCCTTGCGCATCGAGATGAAGACCTCCCACAATCCTTACTCGGATTGAGGCCGGAATCGTCAGTTCACAGCCCGGTCCCAGCCATGCGCAAGGCTGGAATACCAGGGCTGTGTTAAGGTGTACGTTTACAACAACATTTCCGAACACGGAGAATATCGTGAGCAACAAAGGCCAACTTCTGCAAGATCCTTTCCTGAACGCACTGCGCCGTGAACACGTGCCGGTGTCGATTTACCTGGTCAACGGCATCAAGCTGCAAGGTCAGATCGAATCGTTCGACCAGTACGTGGTGCTGCTGCGCAACACGGTCACCCAGATGGTTTACAAGCACGCCATCTCCACCATCGTCCCCGGCCGCGCCGTGAATTTCTCGACGGCCGATACCAGCGAAGCCCCTGCCGCTTGATTAGGTTTTTCATGTTTCCCTCCCTGTGCCAGCCACAGGGTGGGGGTGTGATGTCGGTGCTGCGGAGTGTCCATGACTGATACTTCGCGCTCTGCCACGGCATCCGCCCCAGTGGTGCTGGTGGGTGTGGACTTCGGTCTGCCCCATTTCGACCAAGAGCTGGAAGAGTTGGGTTTGCTGGCACAGACTGCCGGCCTGAACCCTGTTGTGCGCATCACCTGCAAGCGCAAAGTGCCCGACGCGGCACTGTTTGTCGGCAGCGGCAAGGCGGACGAGATCCGCATGCTGGCCCAGATGCACGGCGCCAAAGAGGTCCTGTTCGACCAGGCGCTCAGTCCTGCGCAGCAGCGCAACCTCGAGCGTGCGCTGGAAATGCCGGTCAACGACCGCACGCTGCTGATCCTCGAAATCTTTGCCCAACGCGCCCGCAGCCACGAAGGCAAGCTGCAGGTCGAGCTGGCGCGTCTGCAGTACGTCGCCACCCGTCTGGTGCGACGCTGGACCCACTTGGAACGCCAGGCCGGCGGTATCGGCGGCCGTGGCGGCCCTGGTGAAAAGCAGATCGAGCTGGACCGCCGCATGATTGCCGACGCCATCAAGCGCACCAAGGAACGTCTGCAGAAGGTCAAGAAGCAGCGTGCCACGCAGCGGCGTCAGCGGGAGCGTCGGGATGTGTTCAACATCTCGCTGGTGGGCTACACCAATGCCGGCAAATCCACGTTGTTCAATGCCCTGGTCAAGGCCCGCGCCTATGCGGCCGATCAGCTGTTTGCCACGCTGGACACCACCACACGCCAGTTGTATCTGACAGAAGCGGGGGCTTCGGTCTCGCTGTCTGATACCGTGGGCTTTATCCGCGACCTGCCGCACGGTCTGGTGGACGCCTTCCAGGCCACACTGCAGGAAGCCGTGGACGCCGATCTGCTGCTGCACGTCGTGGATGCATCCAATGCAACCTTTCCGGAGCAAATGGATCAAGTGCACAAGGTGTTGGCGGAAATCGGTGCCCAGGACATTCCCCAGGTGCTGGTGTTCAACAAGCTGGATGCCCTGGAGCCCGGGCAGCGTCCGGCGGTGTTGCAGGACAGCTACGAGGTGGACGGGGTGGCCGTGCCGCGGGTGTTTGTCAGTGCCCGATCGGGCGAGGGCTTGCCTGCGTTGCGCCAGTTGCTGGCAGACATTCTGCTGGCACGCCAGGAAGGGGCTGCAGATATGACCCCAGATGACGACGCCAATTTGTAAACGGCTGGCTGACAGGATTGGGCACAATGTTGCGCAACTGTGTCTTTTTCAAAAATTGAGACTTTTCGCATGAATTTCTTGAATCGCGCCCCACGTTGGGCGGTGTTGCCGGAACGACTGCGGGGCATGTTCAATCTGAACGATCCCCGCTGGGGGCGTGGAGGGGATGACCGTCCCGAAGACGCCAACAACCCGCGTCCGGAGCAGGACCGTCCCACACCGCCTCCACAACCGCCACGGGGTCGCGACGGTTCCAATGGCTCGCAGCCACCGGATCTGGACGAGATCTGGAAAGACTTCAACCGCAAGCTCTCGGGCCTGTTCGGTGGCAAACCGCCATCGGGTGGCAACACCGGCGGCCGCAGCGGCGGCACCCCGCCGGACATGCGCAATGCCGGCATGGGCGTGGGCCTGATCGCCGGCGTGGCCGTGCTGATCTGGCTGGGAACGGGTTTCTTCATCGTCCAGGAAGGCCAGCAGGCCGTCATCACCCAGTTCGGCAAATACCACTCCACCGTGGGTGCCGGCTTCAACTGGCGCCTGCCGTACCCGGTGCAGAACCACGAGCTGGTGTATGTGTCGCAGATCCGCTCGGCCGATGTGGGGCGTGACAACATCATCAAGAGCACGGGCCTGCGCGAGTCGGCCATGCTGACCGAAGACGAGAACATCGTCGAAATCAAGTTCGCCGTGCAATACCGCCTGAGTGACGCGCGTGCCTGGCTGTTCGAGAGCAAGAACCCGGCAGAAGCCGTGGTGCAGGCCGCCGAAACCGCGGTGCGCGAAGTGGTGGGCAAGATGCGCATGGACTCCGCGCTGGCGGAAGAGCGCGACCAGATCGCCCCGCGGGTGCGCGAGCTGATGCAGACCATCCTGGACCGCTACAAGGTGGGCGTGGAAGTGGTGGGCATCAATCTGCAGCAGGGCGGCGTGCGCCCGCCCGAGCAGGTGCAGGCCTCGTTCGACGACGTGCTCAAGGCCGGTCAGGAGCGCGAGCGCGCCAAGAACGAAGCCCAGGCCTATGCCAACGACGTGATTCCGCGTGCCGGTGGTACCGCCTCGCGCCTGAAGGAAGAAGCGGAAGCCTACAAGGCCCGCCTGACCGCCCAGGCACAAGGTGATGCACAGCGCTTCAGCTCGCTGCTGGCGGAGTACAAGAAAGAGCCGCAGGTCACGCGTGACCGCCTCTACACCGAGACCATGCAGCAGGTCTACAGCAACGTGACCAAGGTCATGGTGGATTCCCGCCAGGGCTCCAACCTGCTGTACCTGCCGCTGGACAAGATCATGCAGAGCGTTTCGCAGCAGTCGAATGCCGCGGCCGGCACCGAAGCTGCTTCCGGCACCGCCGCCGCAGCGCCGGCCGCCGTGCCCCAGGTCCATACCATCGATCCCCGTGCCCGCGATGCCAATCGCTCGCGCGAGCGAGATTCCCGCTAAGAGGAGTAATACGTGAACCGCGTTGGATTTTTTGTTTCCTCTTTGCTCGTCGTCGTGGCGTTGCTCAGTTCCATGCTCTTTGTCGTGGACCAGCGCCAGTTCGGCGTGGTCTACGCCCTGGGTCAGATCAAGGAAGTGATCACCGAGCCTGGTCTCAACTGGAAGATGCCGCCTCCGTTCCAGAACGTGCGCTACATCGACAAGCGTCTGCTGACGCTCGACAGCACGGACACCGAGCCCGTGCTGACGGCCGAAAAGCAGCGCGTGGTGATCGACTGGTATGTGCGCTGGCGCATCTCCAACCCCTCGGAGTACATCCGCAACGTGGGTCTGGATGAATCTGCCGGTGCCATGCAGCTCAACCGTGTGGTGCGCAATGCCTTCCAGGAAGAAATCAACCGCCGCACCGTGCGCGAGCTGCTGTCTTCCAAGCGCGAAGCGCTGATGGCCGATGTGAAGCGTGAAGTGGCGGAGTCCGTCAGCGGTGCCAAGCCCTGGGGCGTGGACATCGTGGACGTGCGCATCACCCGCGTGGATTACGCCGAAACCATCACCGAATCGGTCTACCGCCGCATGGAGGCCGAGCGCAAGCGCGTGGCCAACGAGCTGCGCTCCACCGGTGGTGCCGAAGGCGAAAAAATCCGTGCCGAGGCCGACCGCCAGCGCGACATCACCATCGCCAATGCCTACCGCGATGCCCAGATCATCAAGGGCCAGGGCGATGCCGAAGCCGCGCGCGTCTACGGCGAGGCCTTTGGCCGCGATCCGCAGTTCGCGCAGTTCTACCGCAGCCTGGAAGCCTACAAGGCCAGCTTCAACAAGAAGAGCGATGTGGTGGTGGTCGATCCATCGTCCACCGACTTCTTCAAGGCCATGCGCAGCAGCGGCGGCAGCTCCGCACGCTGACATTCCGCCAGCCACCGCCACGCCATCCCATGGAGTTCTGGAACCACCTGGGCATGGCGCTGGCGCTGGTGCTGGTCATCGAGGGCTTAGGCCCTTTTCTTTTTCCTGGCGCCTGGCGCCGGGTGTTCTCCCAGATGCTGGCCCTGCGTGAAGGCCAGCTGCGTTTCATCGGTCTGCTGGGTATCGCAGTTGGCCTGCTGCTGCTGCTGCTGCTGCAATAACGTGCGTACGGGCTGGGCCTTGCGGCGGCCGGTTTTGGGTGCGCGCAGTGATAGCCGGTAGAATCACGTTTTTAACAGCCTCTCCCTTTTTCCATGTCTGCTTGGGTCCTGCCGGATCACATCGCCGATGTTTTGCCTTCCGAGGCACGGCACATCGAGGAATTGCGTCGAGGACTGCTCGATACCGCCCGCAGCTACGGGTACGAGCTGGTCATGCCACCGTTGCTGGAGTACCTGGAGTCTCTGCTGACGGGTTCTGGCGAAGCGCTCCATCTCCAAACCTTCACACTGGTGGACCAGCTGTCCGGTCGCACGCTGGGTTTGCGTGCCGACATGACGCAGCAGGTCGCGCGCATCGATGCCCACCTGCTCAACCGCGACGGCGTCGCGCGCCTGTGCTACTGCGGCCCGGTGCTGCACACCACGCCGGACCGTCCCCGCGCCACCCGCGAGCCGCTGCAGTTCGGCGCTGAAATCTACGGCCATGCCGGCCCGGAAGCCGATCTGGAAGCGCTGCAGCTGGCCCTGGCCTGCCTGAAGGGCGCCCAGGTCAGCAACTACAGCGTGGACCTGGCCGATGTGCGCATCGTGCGCAGCCTGCTGGCGGGCGTGATGGTCGACACCAGCGTGCTGCAGCGCGTGCACTCGGCGCTGGCCGCCAAGGACGCCACCGGCCTGGCTGAGCTGACCCGGAATTTCCCCCAGGCTTCGCGTGAGGGCCTGCAAGCCCTGCTGCAGCTGTACGGTGACGTGCAGGTGCTGGACGAGGCCGAAAAGGCACTGGCCCGCGTGCCCGGTGCCCAGCATGTGATCGCCCACCTGAAGTGGTTTGCCGCCCAGCTGCCTTCCGATGTGAAGGTGACCGTGGACCTGGCCGACCTGCGCGGCTACGCCTACTACAGCGGCACCCGCTATGCGGTGTATGCCCCGGGCGCCAGCGATGCGCTGGTGCGTGGTGGTCGCTACGACGAAGTGGGTGCCGTGTACGGCCGCAACCGGCCTGCCGCCGGCTTCTCGCTGGACATCAAGCAGCTGGTGGCGGTGGTGCCTGCACGACCGCTCAAGGCGGCGGTGCGTGCTCCCTGGGGAGCCAGCGATGCCAGTTTGGCGCAGGCGATTGCCGCACTGCGCGCCCAAGGGGAAACCGTGGTCTGCGTGCTGCCTGGGCACGAGAGCGAGGTTGATGAATTCCACTGCGATCGGGAGCTTGTGCTGCGTGCCGGGCAATGGGTCGTACAAGCCTTCTGAGGCATTTTTCCATTTCAACGGATTTAGACATGAAAGCAAGCAAAGGTCGCAACGTCGTCGTAGTCGGCACCCAGTGGGGTGACGAAGGCAAGGGCAAGCTGGTCGATTGGCTGACCGAAAGTGCCCAAGGCGTGGTCCGCTTCCAAGGCGGTCACAACGCCGGTCACACCCTGGTTATCAACGGCAAAAAGACAGCGCTGCACCTGATTCCCAGCGGCATCATGCGTCCCGGCGTGAAGTGCTACATCGGCAACGGTGTGGTGCTGTCGGTCGGCAAGCTGTTTGAAGAAATCGAAGGCCTGGAAAAGGCCGGCGTGCAAGTGCGTGAGCGCCTGCGCGTGTCGGAAGCCTGCCCGCTGATCCTGCCTTTCCACCAGGCACTGGACGTGGCCCGTGAAGCGGCCCGCGAACAAGGCGGTGCGCAGAAGATCGGCACCACGGGCAAGGGCATCGGCCCCTCGTACGAAGACAAGATCGCCCGCCGTGCCCTGCGTGTGCAGGACCTCAAGCACCCCGAGCGTTTTGCCACCAAGCTGCGCGAACTGCTGAACCTGCACAACCACATCCTGGTGAACGTGCTGGGTTCCAAGAACTTCGACTTCGGTGCCTCCCTGGCTCCCTATATGAAGGACGGCGAAGTCCAGTTTGACGCGGTCTACAGCGAAGCCATGCGCCACGCCGAACTGCTCAAGCCCATGATCGCCGACGTGTCGCGCGAACTGAATGCCGTGCACGCCGAAGGCGGCAACCTGCTGTTCGAAGGCGCCCAGGGCACGCTGCTGGACGTGGACCACGGCACCTACCCCTATGTGACCTCGTCCAACTGCGTGGCCGGCAATGCATCCGCCGGCGCCGGCGTCGGCCCGGGCATGCTGCACTACATCCTGGGCATCACCAAGGCCTACTGCACCCGCGTTGGTGGCGGTCCTTTCCCCACCGAACTGGAATGGCGCAAGGAAGGCACTCCCGGCTACGTGATGTCCACCGTGGGCGCCGAGATGGGTGTGACCACCGGTCGCTACCGCCGCTGCGGCTGGTTCGATGCCGCGCTGCTCAAGCGCTCGGCCCAGATCAACGGCCTGTCCGGTCTGTGCATCACCAAGCTGGACGTGCTGGACGGCATCGAAGAGCTGCAACTGTGCGTGGGCTACGAGCTGGACGGTGAAACGATCGACCTGCTGCCCCTGGGTGCGGACGACATCGAGCGCTGCAAGCCCATCTACGAATCCATCCCCGGCTGGACCGACTCCACCGTGGGCGTGACCGAATACGACAAGCTGCCGGTGAATGCCCGCCGCTATCTGGACCGTATTGCCGAAGTGACGGGCGTGCCCATCGCCATGGTGTCGACCAGCCCCGACCGCGATCACACCATCCTGATGCACAACCCCTACAGCGCTGCCTGAGCGTTGTGCACCAGCCAACCACCCCACATGCGAGAGACCGGAGCCAACCTATGTTGACTGAAGACGGAAAGCACCTGTACGTCAGCTATGACGAATACCACGGCCTGATCGAAAAGCTGGCCATCAAGATCCACCAGTCGGACTGGCAGTTCGACACCATCCTGTGCCTGGCACGCGGTGGTCTGCGTCCCGGTGACATCCTGAGCCGCATTTTCGACAAACCCCTGGCCATCATGTCCACCAGCTCCTACCGCGCCGAAGCCGGCACGGTGCGTGGCCACCTGGACATCGGCCGCTTCATCGCCACTCCCAAGGGGGAGATCGCCGGCCGCGTGCTGCTGGTCGACGACCTGGCCGACTCCGGCGTGACGCTGAATGCCGTGGTCAAGATGCTCAAGGAAAACTACCAGCCCATCACCGAGCTGCGTACCGCCGTGATCTGGACCAAGGGCGTGTCCACCTTCCAGGCCGATTACTCGGTGGAAGACCTGCCGACCAACCCCTGGATCCACCAGCCTTTCGAAGGCTACGACAACCTGTCGCCCGAAAAGCTGCTGGAAAAGTGGAAGGTCTGAGCCCCGGCTCGGCACCGGTCTGAAGGCTGGTGCCTTCCACCTCCGCACAAGGCCCCGCAAGGGGCCTTTTTGCATGGTGCCTGCGGGGCCTTGGGGTCTGGTCAGGCCCATAGCGTGGCTATCGGTATGCAGCCTCCGATTGCAGGCTGCGTATATCAAAAAGTGAGCGCCTTAGACAGGTGTAATGGTGATCTAAGCCAATAATTTATTTGAAGTCGCCATATGCTGGGCGTTGAGTGCTCATAAAAATATAGCTAGCTGCGCTGGTGGCTGTAAGTCCCGGGAGCGATTGGAGGGAGTGGTTGCTGCGGCTGCAGCGCAGGTGCCGCGTCGGATATGGCCCCGGGCCGGTGTCGCAAAAATGCGTGATGTCCCCCATCGGCACTACACTGCCATTGCAAGCCCCTGCGGCAGGCATACACTGCGGGCTCATTTTTGAAAGTGGTGTCCCTGTGGCGGTTTCCCGTTCCAAGCGCCAGAGCCTGATGTGGCTGCTGGGTTCGCTCTCTACACCGGCCATGGCTGGAGTCTTCTCCAACCTGTTCGGCGCGTCTGAACCCGCCAAGGTGTCCGCGGGTTCGGCGGCATCCGGCGCGGCGGCACACCCCGCCCCCGTGGCAACTGCTGCTGCAACTGCACCGGCTGCCGGCGGCAAGCCGCCCCCGGTGTTCGTGCTCAATTCGCTGGATGCCACCATCAGCGTGGTCGACCCCGCCACCTGGACCGAGACCGCGCGCCTGCCCACCGGCAAGGAGCCGCACCACCTGTACCTGACGCCGGATGAGAAGTCCATCATCGTGGCCAATGCCACGGGCGACACGCTGACCTTTGTCGATCCGCGCACGGCCGTCATCCAGCGCACGGTGCGCGACATCGTCGACCCCTACCACCTGCGCTTCTCGCCGGACATGAAGTGGTTCATCACCGCTGCCAACCGCCTGAACCACGTGGACATCTACCGCTGGGACGGCAGCAACCCGCAGCTGGTGCAGCGCATTCCCACGGGCAAGACGCCCAGCCACCTGTGGATCGACGCCAAGAGCACCACGATCTACTCCACCATGCAGGACAGCGACGAGCTGGTTGCCATCGACCTGCACACGCAGAAGCTGCTGTGGCGCGTGCCCACGGGCTCCATGCCGGCCGACCTGTACGGCAGCCCGGACGGCAAGTTCATCTTCATCGGCCTGACCGGCAGTGACGGCGTGGAGGTGTTCAGCATCAACCCCGCCGCCACGGCCACGCCGGCCAAGCGCGTGGGGCAAATCCCCACGGCCAAGGGCGCACACGCCTTCCGTGCGCTGGGCGACGGCCGCCACCTGCTGGTGAGCAACCGCGTGGCCAACACCATCAGCAAGATCGACATGACCACCCACACCGTGGTGGACAACTACCCCGCACCGGGCGGTCCGGACTGCATGGACGTGACGACCGATCTGCGCTACATCTACCTGTCCTCCCGCTGGGCGCGCAAGCTCAGCGTGATCGACATGGTGGAGAAGAAGGTGGTCCGCCAGGTCAATGTGGGCAAGTCGCCCCACGGCGTGTGGACCCTGGCCCACTCGCCGCGCTGAACACTGCCAGACCGCGAGGAGGGTGCATGGCCGCCTATCTGCCTGCCACACGCATGGCCGCCGGGGTGTTGGTTGCGTTGTGTCTGCCTGTCCACGCCAGTGGCAGCAGCACACCCGCCCCGCAAGACTGTGACAAACCGGTCTATCTGACCTTCGACACCGGCCACATGGGCGTGGCCGATCTGGTGGCCGATGTGCTGCGCCGCCACCAGGTTCGCGTCACCTTTTTTGCCGCCAACGAGACCACGCAGCAGGGCGACGGCAGCCTGGGCACGCACTGGGCGCCGTGGTGGAAGGCGCGCGCCCAGGAAGGGCACCGCTTTGCCAGCCACACCTGGGACCACACCTACTGGCGTGGCGACCTGGGCACGGCGGCGGACCGCTCCTTCCGTGTGCGGCCTTCGCAGGGCGCGCACAAGGACCAGACCGTCACGCTCAGCGCCGCGCAGTACTGCGCCGAGATCCGCAAGTCCAGCGAATGGCTGCGCCAGACCACCGGCCAGGCACCACTGCCGCTATGGCGTGCGCCCGGTGGCAAGACCTCGCCCCAGCTGCTGCAGGCGGCCGAGGCCTGCGGCTTCAAGCACGTGGGCTGGTCGCCGGCCGGTTTTCTGGGGGACGAGCTGTCCAGCGAGAAGTTCAGCAACGCCGCCTTGCTGCAGCAGGCGCTGGCGCGCATCCGCCCGGGCGATGTGCTGCTGGCCCACCTGGGCATCTGGTCACGCAAGGATCCCTGGGCGCCGGCGGTGCTGGAGCCGCTGATCACCGGCCTGCAGGCCAAGGGCTTTTGCTTTCGCACGCTGGACCAGCACCCCGACTACCGTGCCTGGGTGCAGGGTCACACTGCCGCAGCGGCGCCTGTGCGCCAGCCGTAGGACTACAGTGCGGACAGCAGGATCCGCCGCAATGAGGGAAGAACATGGTGTGGGAGACATTGTCCCAATGGTTTGGCCAGGCGCAGCAAGGCCTGTACGAAGGCGTGGTCCAGCCGGTGCTGTATTTCGCCGGCATGGCCAGCCTGATGGAAGACGCCTTTGAGGCCACGGGCTGGCTGCTGGTGGGACTGCTGCAACTGCTGGTGCTGGTGCTGGTGATTGCCCCGCTGCAGCGGTGGCGCCCGGTGGAGGCGGTGACCGACCGCCGCGCCATCCGTGTGGACATGCTCTACACCCTGGTGCACCGGCTGGGCCTGTTCCGTGTGGCGCTGTTCTTTTCCACCGAGCCGCTGTGGAACGACCTGTTCGGCCAGCTGCATGTCTGGGGCCTGCCCACCTTCCAGCTGGAAGGCCTGTGGCCTGGCGTGACGGACAAGGCCTGGATCAGCTTCATCCTCTACCTGCTGGTGTTCGACCTGCTGGACTACTGGATCCACCGCGGCCAGCACAGCTGGGGTTGGTGGTGGAAGCTGCATGCGCTGCACCATTCGCAGCGCCAGATGACCATGTGGAGCGACAACCGCAACCACCTGCTGGACGATGTGGTGCGCGACAGCATCATCGTGGTGGTGGCCCAGCTGATCGGGGTGCAGCCGGCGCAGTTCGTGCTGCTGGTGGCGCTGACGCAGCTGAGCGAAAGCTTCCAGCACGCCAATCTGCGCGTCTGGTTCGGCACGGTGGGCGAGCGCCTCTGGGTCAGCCCGCGTTTTCACCGCCGCCACCACACCATCGGCATCGGCCATGAAATGCGGGCCCCGGTGCGCAACCAGAAGGCCCATGGCAACAACTTTGGCGTGCTGCTGCCCTGGTGGGACATGCTGTGGGGCACGGCCAACTTCGAGCTGCGCTGGGACCCTACCGGCGTGCGCGACCAGGTCCAGCCCGATGCCCAGGGCCAGCTGCGCGACTATGGCCAGGGCTTCTGGTCCCAGCAGTGGAAGGGCCTGCTGCGGCTGGTGAACCGCGCCTGAGCGGCCAGGGAGCAGGGCGCTCCGGCATGCACCGCGGCAAAGTGGCCGCTGTCCTATGGCATTGTGCGCACAGACCGCTATGCTGCGGGGCATGAACCTGCTGATAGCCTCCTTTGTCCGCGCGCTGGGCAATTGCCTGCACCGCAAGGTGATTGCCTGGTCGCTGTTCCCGCTGGTGCTGATGGCGCTGCTGGCCGCGCTGCTGTCCTGGCTGTTCTGGCAGCCGGCATTGCACTGGACGGTGCAGACGCTGGAAGGCGTGGGCTGGCTGGGCACGGTGTGGCACTGGATGCAGGAGCGCGGCCTGAGCTGGGGTGTCGAGGTGCTGGGCGCCGTGCTGCTGGTGCTGGCGGCCACGGGGCTGCTGGTGGTGCTGGTGCTGATGCTGGTGTCCCTGTTCATGACGCCCAAGCTGGTGGAATGGGTGGCCGAGCGGCGCTTTCCCCTGCTGGAGCGCAAGCAGGGCGGTCACTGGTGGCAGGCGCTGGCCTGGGCCCTGGGCTCCACGCTGATTGCCCTGGTGGTGCTGGTGCTGTCCATCCCGCTGTGGTTCATTCCGCCGCTGGTGCTGGTGGTGCCGCCGCTGGTGTGGGGCTGGCTCACCTACCGCGTGATGGCCTTCGATGCCCTGGCCGAACATGCCAGCCAGGCCGAGCGCCAGGCGGTGCTCACACGCTTTCGCATGCCGCTGCTGGGCATGGGCGTGGTCTGCGGGGTGATGGGGGCTGCGCCCAGCGTGGTCTGGGCCTCGGGCGTGGTGTTCGTAGCGCTGTTCTGGCTGCTGGTGCCGCTGGCCATCTGGATCTACGCACTGGTGTTCGCGCTGTCGTCGCTGTGGTTTGCCCATTTCTGCCTGGCCGCACTGGAACAGCTGCGGCGCGAGGCCGTCACCCAGGGGGCGGCACCGGACGCGGTGCGCTTGCCCTGAGCCGCGCTGGGCGGGGGCGCACCAGGATGGCAGCGCAATGGCGTGCGAAACCGGTGCAAGCCTTCGCTACAGCCCTGGGCGCGGCTACACTGACGGCCTGCGATGCGGAGCATGTGGTTGAACAGCGGCACTATTTAGGTGCCTAAATGCACCAAAACAGTGCAATCGAAAGTTCGACAGGCGTACTCTGCTTTTTTGCACCAACTCGGTGATTATCGAGGGGTGCATGGCAGTGGTTTTCGGTGCGCGGCGCCACTGCACCCAGGGAAGGCAGTCCAACTGCGGCCCTGGCACGCATTCTGCTTTGCATCCCCCGTACTTTTTTCAAGCGCTTTTCCAGGAGATACCTGATGGCTAAGACCGTTGCAGACGTGATGAGCATTGTGAAGGAGAACGACGTCAAGTTCGTCGATCTGCGCTTCACCGATACCCGCGGTAAGGAACAGCACGTGACCGTGCCCCTGTCGCACTTTGACGAAGACAAGTTCACGTCGGGCCACGCTTTCGACGGTTCGTCGGTCGCCGGCTGGAAGGGTATCGAAGCCTCGGACATGCTGCTGATGCCCGATCCTAGCACCGCCAACATCGATCCTTTCTTTGAAGAAACCACGCTGATCCTGCAGTGTGACGTGATCGAACCCGGTGACGGCAAGGCCTACGACCGCGATCCCCGCTCCGTGGCCAAGCGCGCTGAAGCCTACCTGAAGGCTTCCGGTCTGGGCGACACCGCCTACTTCGGTCCCGAACCCGAATTCTTCATCTTCGACGGCGTGCGTTGGGGTACCGAACCCCACAACCCCTTCTTCGAAATCGAAGAATACGAAGCCCCCTGGAACAGCGGCACCAAGTTCGAAACCGGCAACCGTGGTCACCGTCCCCGCGTCAAGGGCGGCTACTTCCCCGTGCCTCCCGTCGACAGCACGCAAGACATGCGCGCCGAAATGTCCCTGATCCTGGAATCCCTGGGCATTCCGGTCGAAGTGTTCCACCACGAAGTGGCGGGCGCTGGCCAGAACGAACTGGGTACCCGCTTCTCCACCCTGGTGGAACGCGCTGACTGGACCCAGCTGCAGAAGTACGTGATCTGGAACGTGGCCAACACCTACGGCAAGACCGCGACCTTCATGCCCAAGCCCTACGCTGGCGACAACGGCTCCGGCATGCACGTGCACCAGTCCGTGTGGAAGGACGGCAAGAACCTGTTCGCCGGTGACGGCTATGCCGGTCTGTCCGACTTCGCCCTGTACTACATCGGCGGCATCATCAAGCACGCCCGTGCCCTGAACGCCATCACCAACCCCGGTACGAACTCGTACAAGCGTCTGGTGCCCGGCTTTGAAGCGCCTGTGAAGCTGGCTTACTCGGCCAAGAACCGTTCCGCTTCCATCCGTATTCCTTACGTGAGCAACCCCAAGGGCCGCCGCGTGGAAGCCCGCTTCCCCGATCCACTGATGAACCCCTACCTGGGCTTCGCAGCGCTGCTGATGGCCGGTCTGGACGGCGTGGAAAACAAGATCCACCCCGGCGAAGCCGCCACCAAGGATCTGTACCACCTGCCTCCGGAAGAAGACAAGCTGGTGCCCACCGTCTGCCACAGCCTGGACCAGGCTCTGGAAGCCCTGGACGCCGACCGCGCCTTCCTGACCAAGGGTGGTGTGTTCTCCGACAGCATGATCGACGCCTACATCGAGCTGAAGATGGGCGAAGTGACCCGCTTCCGTCAGGCCGTGCACCCTGTCGAATACGACATGTACTACTCCCTGTAAGCCCTGTGGGGGCCTGCCGCTCGCGGCACGGACCCTCCGGGCACTCTAAAAAAGGCGGCCTCCGGGCCGCCTTTTTTTGTCTGCATCCCGATCGGTTGGGGGGCTTCTTGCCGGGAGGGGGGAGAGGGCAGTGGCGTGCTGCCGGGTTGCATCCCCGTCACCTCCGCTGGGCCTGTCAGGCCGTCGCCTGTGTCGGCGTCCATCCCCGGCGAAGCGGGCCACCGGCCCATCGGCCGTGATTCATGCCCATAATGGGATGCAGGGCCTCTGCAGCGCGCATCGCCTGCTCTTGTTTTTACCTGAACGCACCCCGGCCAGGCACTGAGCTTGCTTGGTATTTGCATGACCGATACGCATCTGACCGCCCAGCGCTTTGCCGTGCTGGACCTGTTGTCCACACTGACCGTGGTGCTCAACCGCCATGGCGAGGTGATCTTTGCGAACGCGGCGCTGGAAAACACCCTGGGCATGTCGCGCCGCATGCTCGACGGCAGCCGCTTCTCCACCTTCATTGCCCAGCCTGCGCTGCTCGACAACGCCCTGGCGGGTGGCAAGGGGCTGGACTACGCCGCCATGCGCTTTGACACCACGCTGGTTCCGCCGGTGCAGGAGCCGCTGATGGTGCACGCCACCATCGCGCCGCTGGAAGAGCGCGGCGAGGTGCTGGTGGAGTTGTGGGTACTGGACCAGCAGGTGCGCCAGGACCGCGAGGAACGGCTGGTCGAACAGGCGGCCGCCAACAAGGAGCTGGTGCGCAACCTGGCGCATGAAATCAAGAACCCGCTGGGCGGCATCCGTGGCGCGGCCCAGTTGCTGGAGATGGACCTCGACAGCCGCGAGCTCAAGGAATACACCCAGGTCATCATCCACGAGGCGGACCGCCTGCAAAGCCTGGTGGACCGTCTGCTGGCCCCGCACCGCCACCCCCACCAGGTGGGCGACGTCAACATCCACGAAGTCTGCGAACGCGTGCGCTCGCTGGTGCTGGTGGAACACCCGCTGGGGCTGACCGTGCGGCGCGACTACGATATTTCCATCCCGGAGTTCCGAGGCGACCGTGCCCAGCTGATCCAGGCGGTGCTGAACATCGTGCAGAACGCGGCCCAGGTGCTGGCCGACCGGATTGCCGTGGGCGATGCCGAGATCACCTTGCGCACCCGCGTGGCTCGCCAGGTCACGATGGGCCGCCAGCGCCACAAGCTGGCATTGGAATTGCATGTGATAGACAACGGACCAGGCGTGCCTGAGCACATCAAGGAGCGGATTTTCTATCCGCTGGTGACAGGCCGGGATGGGGGATCCGGATTGGGACTGCCGCTGGCGCAGACCTTTGTGCAACGCCACCAGGGGCTGATCGAATGCGAAAGCAGCCCGGGGCGTACCGATTTCCGTATCCTGATTCCTCTGCCTTGAGGTCTGGTGTTTCACATAGAAAGAAAAGGGTTACGCGAACATGAAGCCGATCTGGATAGTAGATGACGACCCCTCGATCCGCTTCGTCTTGGAAAAGGCATTGGCCCGTGAAAACCTGGCCACGCGCAGCTTCACCAATCCGCGTGAAGTGTTGGAGGCGCTGAGCGCCTTGCCCGCCGGGGACCCGGCACGCCAGGGCCCGCAGGTGCTGGTCAGCGACATCCGCATGCCCGGTGGCAGTGGCCTGCAACTGCTGGAGCAGGTGCGCGAGAAAGACCCGGAGCTGCCCGTCATCATCATGACGGCGTACTCCGACCTGGACAGCGCCGTCTCCGCCTTCCAGAGCGGCGCCTTCGAATACCTGCCCAAGCCGTTCGACCTGCCCAAGGCCGTGGCCCTGATCCGCCGTGCGGTCGAGGAAAGCAGCCGCGAACAGGTGGCCGAAGAGCGCCAGTCCGCCATGCCCGAAATGCTGGGCCAGGCTCCGGCCATGCAGGACGTGTTCCGCGCCATCGGCCGCCTGAGCCAAAGCCTGGTGACGGTGCTGATCACCGGCGAATCTGGCTCCGGCAAGGAACTGGTGGCCCGCGCGCTGCACAAGCATTCGCCCGTGGCCAATGGACCGTTCGTGGCCATCAACACCGCCGCCATCCCCAAGGACCTGCTGGAATCCGAGCTGTTCGGCCATGAGCGCGGCGCCTTCACCGGCGCGCAGACCCAGCGCCGCGGCCGCTTCGAGCAGGCCGAAGGCGGCACGCTGTTCCTGGACGAAATCGGCGACATGCCGTTCGAGCTGCAGACCCGCTTGCTGCGCGTGCTGTCGGACGGGCATTTCTACCGTGTGGGCGGCCACTCGGCCGTCAAGACCAGCGTGCGCGTGATCGCCGCCACCCACCAGGATCTGGAACTGCGCGTCAAGGACGGCGTGTTCCGCGAAGACTTGTTCCACCGCCTGAACGTGATCCGGCTGCGCCTGCCGTCGCTGCGCGAACGCGGCGAAGACGTGCCCATGCTGGCGCGCCACTTCCTGCAGAAAAGCGCCAAGCAGCTGGGCGTGGAGCCCAAGCGCATTGCGCCGGAGGCGCTGCAGCGGCTGACGCAGTTCAGCTTCCCCGGCAATGTGCGCCAGCTGGAAAACATCTGCCACTGGCTGACGGTGATGGCCCCGGCCCAGGTGATCTCCGTACAGGACCTGCCGCCGGAAGTGCTGCACACCCCGGCCAGCGCGCCGGCGGTCGAGGCCGTGGCGGCGGAACACCGTCCGGTGACCGTGGTCAGCGCTGCGGGGGATTACACGCCGGAGCTGCCGGCGGCACGCGGTGTGGAGTCCTTCCTGCCCGCATCGCAAGCTGCCGGTGCCGGTGCGGTGGAGGCGGCTGTGGCGGCCCTGTGGGACGACGGCCTGTCGGCCGAAGCCACGCGCCTGCTGGCGGCCGGTCATACCGAGGTCTGGGATGCTCTCAGCCGCCGCTTCGAGTCGCGCCTGATCCGCGCGGCCCTGGGCGTGACCCACGGCCGCCGCATGGAGGCTGCGCAGCGCCTGGGTATCGGCCGCAACACCATCACCCGCAAGATCCAGGAACTGGGTCTGGAAGACGCCGGCGAATAAACGCCACGGGCCACACCCACGGACGGCCGGCCTGCGCTGGCTGCTCCTTGGGGCCCGCCCTGTGCGTGCAGCGCAACACTGTCCTACAAGGGTTGCGAGCGCAGACTGACCCCGGGGAGAGGGACAGTTTTTGACAATATCGACTCCATCGGCACTTATTTGGTTTCGGAGTCATTTCCCCATGGGCAAAGCCCTTCCTCTACCGCACAAATTCCAGCCGGACAGCCTGGGTGCACGCGCACCGCAGAGCTTTCGCTCCGGAATCGTGGCGCCTGACGGCCACCGACTGCTGGGCGGCCATGTGGAGCAACCGGCCGCCAATGGGCGCTACCACCCGCTGCGCGACGGTGCGGCCGCCGTGCAGGAAGATGCCTTCTGGCACGACACCTACATCCATGCGCCGTATTACGTGACGGGCCGCGGCTACGACCAGTACCGCCCGGCCTACGCCATGGGCTGGCAGGCCGCCTTCGATTTCAAGGCCTCCGAATTCACCCAGATCGAACAGGAGCTGGAACGCCGTTGGGAAGCGCACGACACCAGCAGCCTGCTGGAGTGGGTGCAGGTGCGCGATGCGGTGTACGGGGCCTGGCTGCGTGCCCGCCAGCGCCAGGGACGCAACATGGCTGTGCGGGCCAACGACCGCCAGGACGGCGCATTGCTGCGCCCCCTCTACCGCCTGCAGCTGCATACCGCCCATGATCTGACCTTGCTGCTGGGCAGAGCCGACCCTCCGCCGACCGCGTTTGTGCGCCAGGTCGTGGACCGCCATCTGGCCATGCTGCAGGAGTTTTCCGGCGAACTGGCGCCCGCTGCACGCAGCGTCCGGGATTGGGCCGATCCCTTGCTGCGCATCGGCACCAGCCTGCATTACGGCGGAACCTGGCTGCGCTCCTGGGTGCAGGAGGTGAACACCGAGCGCGTGCTGCAGCTGTGTGCCGAACGCGAACAGCAGATGCTGGCCCTGTACCCCGTCTTGCTGGCCACGGTGGCGCTGTCGCCGGAGCCCTCCAGCCTGCTGCAGCGCCAGCAGCACCGCCTGCAGCTGCACCACACCAAGCTGCAGTGGGTGCGCCAGCACTGGATGGAACGCGGCTGAACCACCGCGCCAGCGGGCGGCAGGAGCGCCCCGCGCGAGGGGCGCGGGTGTCTGCGCCCTATCTATCCCCCTGCGTCTTTGCGCGGCTGCATGCAACGCAGACAACAACGCCCCGGCGGGCTGTGCCTGCAAGGGTGTGGCGCCTTGTGGAGGCGTTGTGGTGGTGTCCTGGCCGGTGGTGCGCCCCGCTGGCTGGGGCGCAGGGGGGCAACTGGACTGGGCTTAGCGCAGTTCCAGCACCACGGGCGTGTGGTCGCTGGGCTGCGGGTTCTTGCGTGGTGCGCGGTCGATGTGGCAGGCCGCGGTGCGCTGGCGCACGGCTTCGCTGACCAGAATGTGGTCGATGCGCAGGCCGCGGTTTTTCTGGAAGCCCAGCATGCGGTAGTCCCACCAGGAGTAGCTCTTCTCCGGCTGCTCGAACATGCGGAAGGCATCGGTCAGGCCCAGGTTCAGCAGGGCCTGGAAATGCGTGCGCTCTTCCACGGTGTGGTGGATGGTGTCCTTCAGTCCCACGGGGTCGAAGGAGTCGCGGTCTTCCGGCGCCACGTTGAAGTCACCCACCAGCACGAACTGCGGGTGCTGGGCCATTTCGGCCTGCACCCAGTCGTGCAGGGCCTGCAGCCACTGCATCTTGTAGGCGAACTTGTCCGTGCCCGGTGCCTGGCCGTTGACGAAGTAGCCGTTGACCAGCCGCACCGGGCCCTCGGGTGTGTCCAGCGTCGCGGCAATGGTGCGGGCCTGGGCATCGTCCAGACCGGGAATGTTGCGCACCACATCGCGCAGCGGATGGCGGCTCAGGATGGCAACGCCGTTGTAGGTCTTCTGGCCATGGGCCACGGCGTGGTAGCCGGCGGCCTGCAAGGCGTCGAAGGGGAATTTGTCGTCGGTGAGCTTGAGCTCTTGCAGGCCCAGTGCATCGACCGGGTTGTCCTGCAGCCAGGCCAGCACCTGCGGCAGGCGCACGGACAGGGAGTTGACGTTCCAGGTGGCTATTTTCATGGGGGGCTCAATCGGGGAAGAGGAGGGCGGGCAGGGCACGCTGTGCGTACCGGGGCCCGTGCCGTAGAGAGATGGTGGAGGAGGAGGCCGCGCCGCTTGGCTGCAGCCCACCCCGTTGCCAGCCATTGTAGGGAGGCGGTGCCGGCCTTTGGGCAAAGCCCGCAGCCACCTGCCGGGTGGTGGGGCTGTGGGCAGTGACGGCCACCGCAGTGCGTCCACGGCGCACTACCGCTTTCGGCGAAAAGGGCCTTGCCTGCGTTGCGGCAGGGCGTCGGGGGACCGTGGCAGCAACAGGTCGGTCAAGGCACTTCCAGGGCCGGGATACAGGTCGGCAGCACCCGCCGGATGGGCCTTTGCAGCACCCAAAATCGCAGCAACTATCAATTTCTCTAGCGCAATAGCCAGTATTGATGCGTGTTGCGGCGCAATATTGATAAGTATCAAACTGTTAATAAATGTGTCTGCACGTTGCTGATGGATCGCATAAAAAACGGCCTTCTCATCTTTGACGGGCTGATCTTTGACATGCGACGCATCCTCCAAAGCGATTTGGTACTAAACGAGCCACTGCCGTGGCCGTTGTACGACGAGGATGGCAATCTGCTGTTTCGGGAAGGCTATGTGCTCAGCATTCCGCGCCACATCAACGCCTTGCTGGCGCGGGGCGCCTATGCCCCGGAGCCACCGCCCGATCCGTCGCAACAGCCCACGCTGGCCCTGCCCGAATGCGCGGTGGCCGTGCCCACCAGCGACCCGGTGTTCATCCGGGCTGACCGGCTGGCCATGACCCTCAAGCGCCTGCATGCCCACCTGCAGGCGGCCACGCTCAAGACCGAGCTGCGCCCGGTCATCCTGGGCCTGGCCCACGGCATTTTGGATGCCTGCGACGAAGATGCCGATGCGCTGCTGGCCGCCCTGCACCTGGACCGCCAGCACCCGTATCTGGTGATCCAGCAGCTGCTGGGCGCCACGCTGGTGGAAATGGCCGCACGCGAGCTGGGCCTGGCCGAGTCCGACCGCCTGTCGCTGGCCTGCGCCGCCCTGACGCGGGACCTGTCGCTGCTGCCGGTGCAGGCCCAGCTGGACCAGCAGGCCGGTGCGCTGACGCCCCAGCAGGCGGCCTTGGTGCGCAGCCACCCCGACCGCTCGGCCGCGCTGCTGGCGGAGATGGGCGTGACCGACGCGCTGTGGCTCGAGCTGGTGCGCCAGCACCACGAGCGCTTTGACGGCTCGGGCTATCCGCGCGGGCTCAGCGGCGACGCCATCCTGCCCGGTGCGCGCCTGCTGGCGATTGCCGACTCCTATGCCGCCATGGTCACGCCCCGGCCCAACCGCGCCGGGCAGTTTCCGCGCGATGCGCTCAAGGCCCTGTTCCTGGACCGGGTGCGCCTGTACGACGACCCGCTGGTGCAGCTGTCGATCAAGACCCTGACCATGCACCCGCCGGGCACCCTGGTGCGGCTGGCGAACGGCGAATTCGCCGTGGTGCGCTCGCGCCAGAAGCTCAACGAATCCATCGATCTGTGGAGCCTGTACGACAGCAGCGGCATGCCCATCCTGCGGCCGCAGTACCGCGACTCGACCGACCCGGCCCACGACATCACCGGCTCGCTGCGCGTCGAAGACTGCCGCTCGGCCGCCCTGGTGCTCAAGCGCCTGTGGATGCAATCCTGAGAAAGCCTCCTCCATGAAGCAGAACCTGCCCGTGACGACACGGTATACCGAGATTCCTCCCGGCGTCACCCTGGTCTCCAAGACCGATCTGAAAGGCGTCATCACCTACGCCAACGAAGCCTTCGTGGAGATCAGCGGCTACACGCTGGACGAGCTGCTGGGCCGCAGCCACAACATCGTGCGCCATCCGGACATGCCGCCCGCCGCCTTCGAAGACATGTGGCGCACGCTGCAAAGCGGCAAGCCCTGGCGCGGCATCGTCAAGAACCGCTGCAAGGACGGCGGCTACTACTGGGTGGACGCCTGCGTCGTGCCCATCACGCGGCATGACCAGGTGATCGGCTATATGTCGGTGCGCAAGCATGCGACGGCGGCGGCCATCGATGCCGCCAAAGGTCTGTACCGCACCATGGCGGCTGGCACCTTCCAGCCGCGTGCCCGCCTGCCGGCCTGGCTGGGTATACGCAGCGGCATGCGCGCCGGCAGCCTGTTCGTGGCGTTCCTGATGCTGGCTGGCGGTGCCTTGGGCATTGGCGGCCTGACACTGGCCGACGACGCCCTGACCCAGCTGTACCAGGCCCAGCTGCAGCCGGTGGCGGCCATCGGCAAGATCGAGGCCCGCCTGAGCGACAGCCGCGCCACCATGCTGGAAATCCGGCTGGCGCGGCGGGAAGGTGCCCAGGGCGGCGCCCCGCAGGCCCTGGACGGCCAGATCACCAAGCTGCGCGCCAACCGCGATGAAATCCACGCCCTGCTGGGCCAGCTGACCCGCATGGACGCCCAGGTGGCCCAGCAAAAAGAGCTGCTGGCCACCGCGCTGACCCGCTACACCGACGACGGTCTGCGCCTGGTGGAACGGGCGGCGGCGCACGACGACCCGGCCCGGGTGGACCAGCTGGTGGCCCAGACGGTGCTGCCGCTGGAGCAGGCCGCCACGGCCGCTGCCGGGGGGCTGCGCAACGCGCTGACGGTGGCCGCACGCACCGCGTACGACGACACGCTGGACCGCAACGCCCGCATCCGCCACTTCGCCATCGCCGGCATCGTCTTCGGGCTGCTGGTGGTGGCGCTGGTGGGGCATATGTTCATCCGCGGCATCGTCAACCCGCTCAACGCCTCCATCCGCCGCCTGAACCGCATTGCCCAGGGCGATCTGCAGGGCGAGATCGATCTGTCCGGCACCGGTGAAAGCGGCCAGCTCAACCATGCTGCTGCCGTGATGCAGCTGCACCTGAAGGTGATGATCGACGAGATCGCGCTGGCGGCGCGGCGCATCCACCGCCACTGCGCCACGCTGAACATCGCGCTGTACGAGGTGACGGAGCACTCCGAGGAGCAGCACGACCGGGTCTATTCCGCCATCCGTTCGCTGGACGCCGCCGTGGCCGAAACCAGCGACCTGAGCGAGCGCGCCGAGCGCCTGATGCACCTGGCGGCCAGCGTGCAGGGGGATGCTGGGCTGGCGCTGGCGGCCGACACCCGCGAACTGGCCACCGCCACCCGCCTGACGGCCTTTGGCGCCGACGAGGTGGCCGGCGCCATGCGCCAGGTGGCCGAGCTGATCGTGGAAAACCGGGGCGAAGCCCAGCGCGCCTGGCAGGCCTCGGAAGAGCTCAAGCGCACGGCGGTGGAACTGAACCAGCTGGTGGACTATTTCGAACCCGCCAAGACCGCCGTGGCGGGGGGCGGCGGCACCGGGCCCGGTGCGGCGGCAGCCAGCCCTGCCGCCCAGGTACAGGCCCAGGCGGCGTCGCCCGAGCCTGCCACTACGGCGTAGTCCGTGCCGCCCCTGCCCGGGCGGCCGGATATCGGGCAGGGGAGATGGCCACCGACCGTCTGCATGCCCACCCGCCATCAGGGCATGCCAAAGCCGCGACAATGTCACCATGAATGCAAGCTCTTCCCTGACCCCGCAACACCAGTCCTTGCGCACCCAGCTGCAGCAGCTCGAAGCCGAGATGCGCAGCGCCGGTCTGTGGGGTGCCCTGCCGCCCAGCGAGCAGGCCATGGCCTCGACCATGCCCTTCATGTACGACACCCTGCAGATCGAAGAATGGCTGCAATGGGTGTTTGTGCCGCGCCTGCACGCGCTGATCGACGGCGGCCACGCGCTGCCCGGCGAGTGCAGCGTGCAGCCCCTGGCCGAACATGAATGGACCCAGCGCACCGTGCCCCAGCACCAGGCGGCGCTGCGGCAGCTGGCCTTGATCGATGCGCTGCTGAGCGGCAAGCCGGCGTAAAAAAGCCGCCTGTTGCGGCACGGCGTGGTCGCGGTCTGCGCTCCGCGGCACGCTGCGGTGCAGCTTGGCTTTGACCGTGCCCAGGCTCAGAGGGCCTGTGCCGTGTCCTGGAAGGCCAGCGTGGGCAGCACGGTACCGTCGTCGAACACCAGATCGCGCTCGGGCCAGCGCAGCGCCGCCAGCTTGAAGCGCGACTGCAGCGGCTCGCCTGCACGGCGGGAGACCCAGCGCCCGCCCACCGAATAGTCCACACAGAACACATTGCGCCGGGCGCCATGCCAGGCCGTGGGCGCGGTGTGGCCGAACAGCTCTTCTTCCTGCTTGCCGTGCACCGGGTTTTCCGGCGGGTGCAGGCGGCGCCAGTAGTGGCCCACAATCACGGGCACGTCTTCGGTGTACTGGTTCCACCAGGCCACGCGTTCCACAAAGCGCCATTTGCCGCCGGCAAAGAACGGCGTGCCGGCCGCACGCTCCACGCCGGTACACAGCACCTTCAGGGGGTTGACCATGCCCTTGTTCAACTCGTTTTCCGAGTGTGCGGGCAGGAAGGGCGGCACATGCTCGCGGTCTTCCAGGCTGTGGGGCCAGTCACGGCGCTCCTGCTGCATGCGGGCCGCGATCGAGCTCTCGCGGGCGATGCGGGCCGCCTCCAGCTCCCAGCGGTCGTATTCGTGGCGCACCTGGCCGGCCGGCATGGCACGCGCCGCATCCACCTGGGGCTGTACCCAGGCGGCATGGATGATGCGCAGGTCCTCGCGCTCCAGGCCCAGCGGCAGCGTGGACAGGAAATCCACAATGCGCTCGCGCTGGCCATCGGAGGGGCGGTTGAAGGGTGCGTACTTGACCTGGTCGGTCTGGTAGCGCACGTCAAAGTACCAGCCCGAACCGTCTTTCGGGTCTTCGCGCAGCAGATTGATTTCGTGGTTGCCCAGTGCGGCACAGGCGTTGCCGCGTTCCACCAAGGTCTGCACCCATTCCAGCACGGCCGGGCTGTCGGGGCCGCGGTCGCAGAAATCGCCCACAAACACCAGCTTGCGGCCTTGGGGGTGGTCACCCCAGCGGTCGTAGCCTAGGTGGCGCAGCAGGTCGCGCAGGGCGCTCAGCTCCCCATGGATGTCGCCCACGACATCCAGTGGGCCGGATGGGAGAGTGTGGATCAGGCTCATGGAACGGGCTGGTGGCGATGGAAATTCTGGTTATGTTGCTATGCAGCATAACATTGTGCCGTCATCCGATTGACACCGCGATCCTGCAGGTGACACCGGGTTTTCACGTAGGAAACCACGGCGACAACTGCCGGTTTTCGTGCCACTGCCCGGGCGTGGGCTGCTGTGCGCGGCTGCGCCGGCTCAGCCCTGGCGGGTGTAGGTCACAAAGCTGTAGGCCAGGCCCTTGGCGCTGACATGGTCGCTGCGCGCGGCCTCGGTCCATTGGGCATCCAGCGCCGGGGCGTGGGCGTCGCCGTCGAAGTCCTGGTGGATGATGGTCACTTCCACGCGCTGGGCCAGGGGCAGGGCCTGGGCGTAGATCTGTGCGCCGCCCATCACCCACACGCTGTCGCCGTGGCGGGCAGCGGCCTGCAGCGCGGCGTCCAGGCTGTCGGCGCGCAGCGTGCTGTCGTTGGCCGGCTCCGGCTGCCAGTCCGCCTGGCGGGTGACGACGATGTTGGTGCGCCCGGGCAGCGGGCGAAAGCGCGGGGGCAGGGAGTCCCAGGTCTTGCGGCCCATGATGACCGGGTGACCCTGGGTCAGTGCCTTGAAATGCGCCAGATCCTCCGGCAGGTGCCAGGGCATGGCGTTGTCCTTGCCAATGACGCCATTGGCGGCGCGGGCGTAGATCAGGTTCACGGTCAAGGACATGGGGTGGCTTTCTGCGGGTTCGGGCGGCGGCGGGTGCACGCAGCCGGCATTGTCGGTGATGGTGCGGCGCGGCGGCCTGTGGCGGGGTTGGCACGCGCCGCGGGGGAATGAAAAAGCCTGCCGCAACGGGCAGGCTGGAGGCTGGCAAGGTGTCCGGCAGCCAGGCTGCCGTGCTTACACCGCCACCGGTGCCTTGATGGCCGGGTGGTGTTCGTAGCCCACCACCTCGAAATCCTCGTAGGCGTAGTCGAAGATGGAGTCGGGCTTGCGCTTGATGTGCAGGGTCGGATAGGCCAGGGGCTGGCGTGCCAGTTGGGTTTCGACCTGCTCGAAATGGTTGTTGTAGATGTGGCAGTCGCCGCCGGTCCAGATGAAGTCGCCCACCTCCAGATTGCATTGCTGGGCCAGCATATGGGTCAGCAGCGCATAGCTGGCGATGTTGAACGGCACGCCCAGAAAGATGTCGGCGCTGCGTTGATAGAGCTGGCAGCTGAGCTTGCCGTTGGCCACGTAGAACTGGAAGAAGGCATGGCAGGGCATCAGCGCCATCTGGTCCAGATCGGCCACGTTCCAGGCGCTGACGATGATGCGGCGGCTGTCCGGGTTGTGCTGGAGCTGCTTGACCACTTCGGCGATCTGGTCGATGTGCGTGCCATCGGCCTTGGGCCAGCTGCGCCACTGCACGCCATACACCGGGCCCAGGCTGCCGTCTTCGCGCGCCCATTCGTCCCAGATGGTGCAGCCGCGTTCCTGCAGCCATTTCACGTTGCTGTCGCCGCGCAGAAACCACAGCAGCTCGTTGATGATGGATTTCAGGTGCACCTTCTTGGTGGTGACCAGGGGAAAGCCTTCGCTCAAATCAAAACGCATCTGGTGGCCGAACACGCTGCGCGTGCCGGTGCCAGTGCGGTCCCCCTTGCTGACGCCATGTTCATACACATGGCGCATGAAGTCTTCGTACTGGGAACGCACGGGGCGGGACAAGGAGGTGGTAGGGCTCATGGCGGAAGGAATCGTCTACAAATGTGAACCCCCGCGGGCGGGAGCAGGGCGTCAGTGTGCCATTGATGCAGAGCCGCCACGTCCAGCCCGGACAAGCCAGTCGTTGCATCTGCTTGCAACTTGCTGCGCATGCGGCAAGAGCTTGTATTGAGAATGGGGATGGTACAAACACAGAGCGCACGGGTAGCTATGGTTTTTGAGAGAGGCCGCAGCCCGGAATGCGCAGCACCACAGGAGGACGCTTATGACATGCTCCCGTTGTCACCGCACCCGCCCCCAGGCGGCACTGGCTGCCGTGCTGCTGGGCCTGGCGCTGGCGGGCTGTGAGCCCACCCAACCCAAACCCGTGGCGCAGGACGCGGCTCCTGCGCTGCCCACGGCGGCGCAGCGGGGCGCGGCCGTGGCCCCGCCGGCCACGCTGGCCGGCCTGCGCCCGCTGGTGGGCAGCTACCCGGGCGAGCGTGCCGACTACCTGCGCCAGGGCGCGCTGGCCGAACGCCTGCAGCGCCTGCTGGGGGACGACTACGCGGTGCTGCTCACCAATCTGGGCACCTCCGGCCCGCTGGTGCAGGAGGGCGACCTGCTCTACATCACCGGCAACAAGCCGCATGAAGGCGGCGACGAGCAGGCGGCCGTGGTGGTCGATCCTGCCCAGAACGCGCTGCGCGTGTGGCTGGTGCATGCCGGCCAGGAGCGCGACTGGCGCGACCCCGCCAGCATCACGCTGAACTGGCCGCGCGATGTGCGCACCATGCGCAGCAACCGCCAGGAACTGCGCCGCAACCAGGCTTCCAGCGTGTAGCGAAGCCGGGCGCTGGAACGCAGCCCGGTGGCTGCGCTGGCGCGGGAAGGTCAGTCGCTCAGTCGCGCGCCAGCACCACGCCGGGGTTCATGATGCCCTGCGGGTCCAGCGCGTGCTTGATGGCACGCATCATGCCCAGGGCCACGGGTGACTGGTACTTCTCCAGCTTGTCGGCCTTCAGGGCGCCCACGCCGTGCTCGGCCGAGAAGGAGCCGCTGAACTCGGCCACCGCCTCGTAGACCAGGTGGTTGACCAGGGCTTCCTTGTCGCGCAGAAACGCCTTGCCGTCCTGGCCCTCGGGCACCTGCACGTTGTAGTGCAGATTGCCGTCGCCCAGGTGGCCGAAGTTCACCAGGCGCACGCCGGGAATTTCGCGCTGCAGCACCGCATCGGCATGTTCCACGAACGCGGGAATGCGCGAGGCAGCGATCGAGATGTCGTGCTTGATGTTCAGCCCTTCCTCGGCCTGGGCCAGCGGAATGCTTTCGCGCACATGCCACAGCTCGTGCGCCTGGGCCAGGCTCTCGGCCACCACGGCATCCAGCACGCAGCCGTCTTCGAATGCCAGCTCCAGCAGGTGCTCGAAGCGCTCGCGGGCGTGCTGTTCGGATTCGCTGTCGGCGTTTTCCAGCAGCACGCAGTAAGGGGCGGTGTCGCCCATGTCGGCAAACGGCACGCGCAGTTGCGGCATGTGCTTGACCACCAGGGACAGGGCAAACTGGCCCATCACCTCGAAGCCCGTCAGGCCTGCGCCCAGGTGCTGGTGCGACAGGCCCAGCAGGCGCACGGCGGCTTCCATGCTGGGCACGGCCGCAAAAGCGGTCAGCTGTGCGGCAGGCTGGGGAAACAGCTTCATGGTGGCTGCGGTGATGATGCCCAGCGTGCCTTCGCTGCCGATGAACAGATTGCGCAGGTCGTAGCCGGTGTTGTCCTTGCGCAGGCCTTTCAGGCCATCCCACACCTCGCCCTGGGGCGTGACCACTTCCAGGCCCAGGCACAGATCGCGGGTATTGCCATAGCGCACCACCTGCGTGCCGCCGGCGTTGGTGCCCAGGTTGCCGCCAATGGTGCAGCTGCCTTCGGCGGCCAGCGACAGCGGGAACAGCAGGCCGGCCTTGTCCGCCACATCCTGCAGGTTCTGCAGAATGCAGCCGGCTTCGACGGTGAAGCTCAGATTGTCGCGGTCCATGTGGCGCACCGCGTTCATGCGGGTGAGGCTCAGCACCACCTGCTGGCCGGTCTGGTCGGGCGTGGCGCCCACCGACAGGCCGGTGTTGCCGCCCTGGGGCACGATCTGCACGCCCGCGGCAGCGCAGGCCTTGACCACGGCCGCCACTTCCGCCGTGCTGCCGGGGCGCACCACGGCCAGGGCCTTGCCGCGCACGCGCTTGCGCCAGTCCTGTTCATAGGCGGTCAGATCGCCGTCGGTCAGAACGTGGGCGGCACCAAGGGTCTGGCGCAGGGTGTGGAGCAAATCAATGGAAGTCATGGCTGGCAAAGCCGCGGCAGTCGCGGCACAAAGGGAAAACAGGGGCATCCTAAGCCCGGCACCGGGGTGTGGGAGTGGGAAAACCGCGAAGCCGCAAGCGTAGAACATGGCAGACTTCACCACAATCGAAATAAATTGCTTGGTTATGCCTGTTTTTCCGAATAATCTCAGCCTGCGCCAGCTGCGCGCCTTTGACGAAGTGGCACGCCAGGGCGCTTTCGCCCCGGCGGCGCGGGAGCTGTGCATCACCCAGTCGGCGCTGTCCGAATCCATCCGCCAGCTGGAAGAGGCCGTGGGCATGCGCCTGTTCGACCGCACCACGCGCACCGTGGGCCTGACCAGCGCCGGTCAGGCGTTCTGGCAGGACGTGCGCCAGGCCTTCGACACCCTGGAGCAGGGCATACAGAACCTGGGCGACCTGGCTGCCCACCGGCGCGGAAAGGTGCGCATAGCCGCAGCGCCGTCGGTGCTGGCGGTGTTGCTGCTGCCGGTGCTGCCGGCCTTGCATGCCCAGTACCCGGGCATCGAAGTGGACCTGGTGGAAGACAGCGCCGAAGGCATTGCCCAGCGCGTGCAGGCCGGCTGGGTGGACTTCGGTGTGGGCGCCGCCCACCCGGCCGGGGGCGAGCTGGTGACCCAGCCGCTGGTCAGCGATCAGATGGGGCTGGTGGCGCGCAAAGACGAGCCGTTGCTGCGGGCCCCGCACCTGGTGGCGGCCGATATCGCCGCGCGGCCGTTTGTGGGGCTGACCACGGACACGGCCATCAGCCAGCTGCTGGCGGCGGCGCCGGGCATGCCGGCGAATGTGCTGCAGACGCCGCTGCGCATGTCCAACCCACCGCTGCTGTTCGAAGCCGTGCGCCTGGGCCTGGGGGTGACCATCGTGCCTGCGCTGACGGCACGCCACCCGGGCATGGGGGATCTGGGGTTTCGCCTGCTGGATGCACCCTACATCCTGCGCCGCACGCTGCTGATCCAGCGCCCGCGCCGGGCGCTGTCACCAGCCGCCCAACTGCTGTGCGAGGCCCTGGTGCAGCAGGTGCAGACGCTGGCAAGCCACGCCGGCATGGTGCTGGAGCCGGCGCCGTTGTAGGCGAGCCCGTCGGCAGTGGACGGGCTTTACGCCGATGCCGGTGCAGCGGCGGCAGCCGCCGCCGCCTTGGCCGCGCGCTGGCGCCAGCGCACATGGGCGGCGCAGGCCACAAACAGCAGCAGGCACAGTGCGATTTCCACCAGGGCCAGCCAGTTGCCGGGGGACTTGTCGCTCCAGGCGCGTACCACGCCTTCGGTGAAGTACAGCCACACCACCAGGCTCACCCAGCGGTAGGTGTACATGCGGCGCTTGAGCAGGCCGACCAGGGGGATGCACAGCGGCAGCGCCTTGAGCACCAGCCAGGAGCCGCCCGGCCGCAGCGGCGCCAGCCAGAGCTCCCAGGCCACGCTGAGCACGATCAGGCCCAGCAGGCTGCCAACGGCCAGCCAGCGGGTGGCGGCGACCGCGCCGCCGGGTTCTTGTGGGGAGACAGTTTGCATGGGGCTGGCATCATACGGGCCATGCCCTTGACCCTTCACCGTGCTCGCATGCGTTGGCGCCATCTGCTGCAGACGCTCCAGACCTTTCCGTGGCGCAACACGCTGGCCACCTTGCAGCGCCGCTTCCACCAGGACCACCTGGGCCTGACGGCCAGCAGCCTCACGTTCACCACGCTGCTGGCGCTGGTGCCGTTCTTCACGGTGCTGCTGTCGGTGTTCACCGCCTTCCCCAGCTTTGCCAAGCTGCAGGGCATGCTGCAGCGCTGGCTGATCGAGAACCTGATCCCGGAAGAAATTGCCGCCCAGGTGATGAATTACCTGATGCAGTTCGCCTCCAAGGCCAGCCAGCTGGGGATTGTGGGTCTGGCCTTTCTGGCGGTGACGGTGATCAGCCTGATCCTGACCATGGACCGCACGCTCAACGACATCTGGCGCGTGCAGCGCCTGCGCCCGCTGGGCCAGCGCCTGCTGGTGTACTGGGCAGTGCTGACCCTGGGGCCGCTGCTGATGGGCGTGAGCATTGCCACCACCTCCTATGTGCTGTCGGCGTCCAAAGGCCTGGTGGCCGAGCTGCCGGCGGCTGTGCAGTGGGCCTTCAACTCGGTCGAATTCATGCTGCTGTCGGCCGCCATGGCCGCGCTCTACCACTTTGTGCCCAACACCCCGGTCCAATGGCGCCACGCCTGGGCCGGCGGGCTGTTTGTGGCACTGGGCATGGCGCTGGCCAAGAAGGTGCTGGGCCTGTACCTGGCCAGCGTGCCCACCTACTCGGTCATCTACGGCACCTTTGCCACGCTGCCGATTCTGCTGATCTGGATCTATGTGTGCTGGGTGATCTTCCTGCTGGGGGCGGTGATTGCCGCTTACCTGCCCAGCCTGCTGACCGGCATGGCGCGCAAGGCCGACGACCAGGGCTGGGATTTCGAGCTGGCGCTGGAAGTCATGGCGGCGCTGGATCCGCTGCGCGGCCAGATGCAGCGCGGCATGCCCGGTCTGGCCCTGGCCAGGCGCCTGCGCGTGGACCGGCTGCAGCTGGAGCCGGCGCTGGAGGCGCTGACCGCCCTGCGCTGGGTGGGGGCCATGCCCGATAACGGCACGGCCTACCTGGAAGAGAGCGATCCGCGCTATGTGCTGCTGGCCGACCCCGACACCACCTTGCTGGCGCCGCTGCTGTCGCAGTTGCTGCTGGTGCGCAGCGACAGCACGGCCGTACTGTGGCAGCGCGCGGGCTGGGAGGAGATGACGCTGAGGCAGGCGTTGCCGCAGATCCCCAGCAACCTGCCGGGCGATGAAGTGGGCACGCCCGCGCCCGGCCCTGGCAGCGCAGCGGTGGCCACCACTTCCAGCGCGTCGACCACACCGTCCACGGCCCCCTGAAGCGGCCTCCGAGGCGATTCACCCTGCTGAAGAGGGGTGGGGCGCACAGCCTCCCTGGAATCCGGGGCTGGTACGCCTGCCGCACAGGCTGACGCAACCTACGCGGTCGCTGCAGTGCTCAGAACGGCACCTTGCCCCGCCACATATCGGCATACATGCGCCAGTCGCCCAGGAAGCTGTAGAGCGGGCGCTTGAAGCTGGCGGGTCGGTTGTGCTCAAAGCCGAAGTGGCCGATCCACGCACAGGCATAGCCCAGCACCAGGCCGAGCAACACGAACCAGGGCTGGCGCCACCACAGCGCCGCCGCCAGGCAGAGCAGGCCCAGGCTGGAGCCCAGGAAATGCAGGCGCCGGCAGCGGCTGTCGCTGTGCTCGGACAGGTAGAACGGATAGAAGTCGGCAAAGCGGTGCAGGCTGCGCGGGTCCACTGCCGCAGCAGGGCTGCCCGTGTCGGTCGCAGGGGCGACGCCGGGCGGTGGCGTGGCAGGGATGTCGGCCATGGTGGGGCTCCTGGTTGTGCCAGCAAGCGGCTATGCTGGTTCGTGGACGGGACATGCGCCCCGGCGCTCCGGGGTTTCTTATACGGCGGACCGACCGGCGGCACCAGCGGGACATTGCCCAGGTGCACCACAGGCTCCGACATTCGGTCGCCGCAGCGTGGGTGCGGTGGCTTTTTTCTGTGCAGATGTGATGACCGCAAACACCCAATCCTTTCGCATTGCCACGCCCCGTGGCGGGCTGCAGGTGCAGCGCTGGCAGCCGGCTGCCGTGGCATCCGACGTGGGCGCTGTCGCTGCTGCGCCCATCGTGCTGTTGCACGACTCGCTGGGCTCCGTGGCGCTGTGGCGCGACTTTCCGGCGCAGCTGGCCAACGCCACGCAGCGCGTGGTACTGGCCTATGACCGGCTGGGCTTCGGCCTGTCGGATGCAGCTCCGGGCCCGCTGGAGGCTGACTTCGTGGCCCGGGAAGCGCAGGGCGACTTTGCCGCGCTGCGGCAAGCCCTGGCGCTGGAGGGCTTTGTGGTGCTGGGCCACAGCGTGGGCGGCGGCATGGCGGCCCATGTGGCCGCAGCCTGGCCGAAGCAGTGCGTGGCGCTGGTGACGGAATCTGCCCAGACCTTTGTCGAGGACCGCACGTTGGAAGGCATCCGCGTGGCGCGCGACCAGTTTGCCCAGCCCGGTCAGCTCGATCGCCTGTCCAAATACCATGGCGACAAGGCCGCCTGGGTGCTGTCGGCTTGGGTGGACACCTGGCTGTCGCCGGCCTTTGCCGGCTACAGCCTGCAGGGGGCGCTGGAGCAGGTGCGCTGTCCGGTGCTGGCCATCCATGGCGAACAGGACGAATACGGCTCGCTGGTGCATCCACGCAACCTGGCCCGCTGGGTGCCGGGGCCGGTGGAGCAGGAGATCGTGGCCGGAGGCGGTCATGTGCCGCACCGCGAACAACCCGAACGCATCGTGGCGCGCATTGCGCAGTTCCTGCAGCCGCTGGCCTAAGGCTGCAGGGCGCTCGCGCCGCGCGCTACAGGCCGTCCGTGTCCATCTGGTCCCGCGCAAAGTCCACCAGATCGGCCGGGTAGTGCGGGCAGGCGCGCAGCGCCGCATCGTCCCAGCCGTACAGCACCGACAGGGCGCCCACTTCCAGCGCCCAGTAGCCGGTGCCCAGCCAAGGGGCACCTTTTTTTTGCCGCGCAGGGGATTGGCGGTGGAAGTCGCTGTACTGGGACTGCAGATAGTCCACCAGCGGATCGGGCTGGGCGTCGCCCAACTGGTCAAAGAACGCTGCCAGTGCGCCGTAGGGGCGCTGGTGGAAGAGGTCGTCGCTGGCCTGCTCCAGATCCAGCGCCGCCGCGCTCAGGTAGTCCAGCAGGCGGTCGGTGTCGAAGGCCAGGGCGTGCTCCATCAGGGCGGGTATCTCGTCCGGCACATCCAGGAGGACTGCCAGTGCCATCAGCAGCACGGCATCGCGGTAGGCCGCCGTGCGTGTGGCAAGGGGGGCGGGCACGCCATAAGGGGCATCGGTGGCCTGCGCCATGCTGTAGCGGGCGTGGTCGGCCACGGCGGCCATGTCGCACCACAGCGCGGCAATACCGGGGTAGAGGGCGCGCAGCGCCGCAGCAGGCAGGCCCAGGTCGATGCCATAGACCAGCAACCGGCAGGCGGTGTGCCCTGCAGACTGCCATTGCCAGTAGCTCTCCAGCGCCGCGTAGGCCTGGAACTGCAGTGGTGCCTGGTAGCCCGGTCTGGCGGCAAAGTGCTGCAGCGTGGTCAGGGCCTCCTGCCAGTCGGCTTGCTTGTCGGCCAGATGCAGGCTGCGGCGCGGCTGCAGGTTCGTCAGCGCAAGGGTGGTGGCATGCGCCACGGTGTCGGCGAGCGGATGGGAACGGGGAAAGGCAGCGGTCATGGCGTGCAGTGTGGCAGACCGTGCACGGCTTTTTGGCCGCGGCACCGTGCCTGGCTGCGCACCGCCCCCGGGCCCTGCCCGCCGCAGGCAGGGCGCGGGCCGGGCTTACTTCAGAAAGTCACGGATGGCGAACAGCGTCGGGTCGGGCGATTCCGTCATCTGGTTGTGGCCGTTGGGAATCGTCTGCACCTTCACCGTCTTGCCGGCGGCCTTGGCCGCGTCGACCAGGCCCTTGGCGGCCTTGGGCGGGGTCATCTGGTCCTGCTCGCCCAGCACAAACAGCACCGGCGCGGTGATGGCGCCCATGGCGGCTTCGCCGCCGGCATAACTGTCGCAGGCAGTGAAGCCGGCGTGCAGCAGGTTGACATCGGCATTGCTGGCCAGCACCCGGCGGCCCAGGGCCATGCCGGCGCCAAACACCCAGCTGCCCGCACCGTTGGGTGGGGACAGCGTGGCGCGCGAGAAGGTGTTGACCATGGCGATGGCCTTCTCTGGCGTGTTCAGCGCCGAATCCAGCAGCGCCGGCGCGACCTTCATCGGAAAGGCGGTGCCCACCAGCACCAGGTGGCTGATGCGGTCCTGCAGCCGGGCCGCAGCTTCCATGGCAATCAGGCTGCCCCAGCTGTGGCCCACCAGGGCCGCTTGCTGCAATCCGGCCGCGTCCATCAGCTGGCCGATGAAGGTGGCTGCGTCTTCGACCGACCGGGGGGGCGTGCCGCCGCTCTTGCAGTGGCCGGGCAGGTCCAGGGCCAGCACGTTCCAGCCGTGGTTGGCCATGTAGCGGCTTTGCAGCGCCCAGACGCTGTGGTCGCAGAGCACGCCGTGGATGAAGATGGCGGTGGGTTTGGCGGCATCAAAGGCCTTGCCGCCGGTGTAGGCGTAGATGTCTGCGCCTTGGACTTGGATTCGCATAGTTTTTCTCCGAATGGGGCAGGGCTCAGATGTCCGCAATCAAACGTTTGCCCAGGGTGACCGACTGGTCGTTGGCATAGCCCAGGCTTTCGTACAAAGCGATCACGGCCTCGTTGCCTGCGCGTACCTGCAGGTTCAGCTTGGGGCAGCCGCGCACGGTCAGCAGCCGCTCGGCGTGCTGCACCAGGTGGCGGGCATTGCCCTGGCGTTGGTGGGCCGGGTGCACGGCCAGGTAGTTGATCCAGCCGCGGTGGCCGTCATAGCCGATCATGATGCTGGCCATCAACTGGCCGCCGGCATCCACGCCGACGCAGAACAGCTCGGGCGCCACGCTGCGCTTGCGCGCAATGTCGCGGTGGGGATCGTTCCACGGGCGGGTCAGGCCGCAGTCATGCCACAGCTGCACCACCGCGTCGGTATCTGCCGCGTCGAACGGCCGTATCTCCATCACGCCGCCTTTTCAGCGGCCTTCAGCGCGCGCTTGAGGTCGTCGATCAGGTCGTCGGCATCTTCCAGGCCGATCGACAGGCGGATCGTGCCCTGGCCGATGCCCGCTTGCGCCAGCGCTTCATCGCTCATGCGGAAGTGCGTGGTGCTGGCAGGGTGGATCACCAGCGAGCGGCAGTCGCCCACATTGGCCAGGTGGCTGAAGACCTTCAGCGTCTCGATGAACTTCTTGCCCTGGTTGCGGTTGCCGGCAATGTCAAAGCTGAACACCGAGCCTGCGCCGCGGGGCAGCAGCTTGCGCGCCAGGGCGTGGGAGGAGTGGGTCTCCAGCATGGGGTGGCCCACGCGGCTGACCAGCGGGTGGCTGGCCAGGAACTGCACCACTTTTTCGGTGTTGCGCATATGGCGTTCCATGCGCAGCGGCAGGGTCTCGATGCCCTGCAGGATCAGCCAGGCGCTGTGCGGGCTCATGCAGGCGCCGAAGTCGCGCAGACCTTCGCGGCGCGCGCGCAGCAGGAAGGCGCCGGTGGTGGACTCCTCGCTGAACACCATGTTGTGGAAGCCGTCGTAGGGCTGGGTCAGCTCGGGGAAGCGGTCCGACTTTTCCCAGTCGAAGCTGCCGCCATCGACCACGACACCGCCGATCACCGTGCCATGGCCGGACAGGAACTTGGTGGCCGAGTGGTAGACGATGTCCGCGCCATGCTCGAAAGGCTTGATCAGCCAGGGCGAGGTCAGTGTCGAATCGACCAGCAGCGGCACGCCGGCTTCGTGGGCGATCTGGCTGACGGTGGGAATGTCCAGCACATCCAGGCCGGGGTTGCCCACGGTTTCGCCGAAGAACAGCTTGGTGTTGGGGCGCACGGCGGCCTTCCAGCCATCGATGTCGCCGGGCTTCACAAACGTGGTCTCGATGCCGAAGCGTGCCAGCGTGTAGTGCAGCAGGTTCTGCGAGCCGCCGTACAGGGTCGTGCTGGCCACGATGTGGCTGCCCGCGCCCATCAGGGTCGCAACCGACAGGTGCAGCGCCGCCTGGCCGCTGGCCACGGCGATCGCGCCCACGCCGCCTTCCAGTGCCGAGATGCGCTGCTCCAGCACGGCATTGGTGGGGTTGGAGATGCGGCTGTACACATGGCCCGGGCGCTCTAGGTTGAACAGGCTGGCCGCATGGTCGCTGGATTCGAAGACGAAGGAGGTCGTCAGATGGATGGGGACGGCGCGTGCGCCGGTGGCCGGGTCGGGCTGGGCGCCTGCGTGCAGGCTCAGGGTGTCAAAGCCGGGGTCTGAGTAACCGGGCATGGTGTGTCTCCGTCAAAGGGGCAGCGGGGCCGGAAAAGGCGGCTGCAGGCCGTCAAAAAAGCTGCCTGCGGCAGTCGAACCCCCGATGGTGGCATGACGTGGCGCAAAAAGCACGCGCTTGGGCGACTGGGATGGCGATGGCATGCAACGCCTGCGGGTCCGCAGCCCTGCAGCAGCGGCAGAGTCGGCTATATTTCGCCGCAGGGCCTGCCGTGGTGGGCCATGGCATTCACCTGTATCGGAGACACAGAACATGAAAGTGAGCGACATCCTGCGCGTCAAGGGCAGCACCCTGTTTTCCGTCACGCCCAACGAGCCGCTGGCCCGCGCCGTGGAAATCATGGCCGACAAGGACATCGGTTCCCTGGTCGTGATGGAGCACGGCGATGTGGCCGGCATGCTCACCTTCCGCGAAGTGATCCAGGCCATTGTGAAGAACGGCGGCTCCGTCGGTACGCTGCAGGTGCGCAGCGCCATGGACGATGCCCCCCTGACCTGCACCCTGGAAACCGAGATGGACGAGGTGCGCCGCATGATGCTGGAGCGCCACGCCCGTTACATGCCGGTGATGGAGATGGGTGAAGTCAAGGGCGTGATCAGCTTCTACGACGTGGCCAAGGCCGTGGTGGACAGCCAGAACTTCGAGAACACCATGCTCAAGGCCTATATCCGCGACTGGCCGGATGCGCAAAGCGAACGCGAGCAGGCCCAGGGCCAGGCCTGAGACCTGTTTCCACCATGCAAAAAGAGCCTCCGGATGGAGGCTTTTTTGTATCTGCAATGGGGCGCTGCCGGGCCGTGCCGCGCTCAGATGCCCGGATCGTAGGCGGTGGCGGGTGCCGCGGGAGCTGCCAAGGGGGGCTGGGCATGGCCGCCCCGCAGCCAGGTGACCAGGGCCTCGGGCGCCAACGGGCGGCAGAACAGATAGCCCTGCAGCACCGGGCAGCCCTGCAACTGCAGCCACTGGCGCTGCTCGGCGGTTTCCACCCCTTCGCCCACCACCTTCATGTGCAGGCTGCGGGCAATGCCGAGCACGGAGCGGATCAGCGCTTCGGCGGCCACGCTGTTGCTCAGGTCCTGCACAAAGCTCTTGTCCAGCTTCAGCTCGGAAATCGGCAGGCGGTGCAGATAGCTGAGGCTGGAGTAGCCGGTACCGAAGTCGTCCAGCGACAGCTGCAGGCCCAGGCGGTGCAGGGCATCCAGATTGGCCAGCGTGGCGGGGCTGGCGTCCAGCATCACGCTCTCGGTGATCTCCAGCACCAGGTCCTTGGCGGTGAGGCCGTGGCGGCGCAGCACATCGGCCACGGACTGGGCGAACTGCGGTTCGTGGAAGTTCTTGGTGGACAGGTTGATCGCCACCTGGGGTACCTCCATCTGGTCCGCACGCCATGCGGCCAGCTGGCGGCAGGCGGATTCCATCACCCAGCTGGTGAATTCCTGGATCATGCCGGCGTCTTCGGCCACGGTGATGAAACGCAGCGGCGAGACATAACCCCATTCCGGGTGCTTCCAGCGGGCCAGTGCCTCGACGCCATGCAGGCGCTCGGGCTGGCTGCTGAGCACCTGGGGCTGGTAGTGCAGCTGCAGCTGGCCGTTGTGCATGGCGGCGCGCAGCGCGTGCTCCATGGCCACGCGGTCCTGGGTGAACTGGTTGATGGCCGGGGTGAAGCGCTGCCAGCGCTGGCGGCCCTGCTGCTTGGCCACGTACATGGCCTGGTCGGCATGGCGCAGCAGGGTATGGATGTCGGTGCCGTCCTCCGGGTAGGCACAGATGCCCACGCTGGCGTGCGGAATATTCACGGCATCGCCAATGGTGAAGGGCTCGGCAATGCGCTCCAGCAGGCGCCTGGCCACGGTTTCGGCCTCGGCGGCGCTGCAGTGGGGCAGCAGCAGCGCGAATTCGTCGCTGGACAGGCGGCCCAGCACATCGCCGGGGCGGGCCGCAGCGCGGATGCGCTGCGCCACTTCGCACAGCAGGGCATCCCCGGCCGCATGGCCCTGGCTGTCGTTGACCAGCTTGAAACGGTCCAGGTCCACAAACAGCAGTGCGCCGGCACGGCCCTGGGCGGCGTACAGGGCGTCGGTGGCGCTGCGGTGGAACATGCAGCGGTTGGGCAACTGGGTCAGCGGGTCGTAGTAGGCCAGCTGGTGTATACGTTCGCGCGAACGCTCGCGTTCCATGGCCACGGTGCACAGGTGGATGCAGGTCTGTGCAATGCGCTGGTGCAAGGCGTTGGGACTGCGCGGCTCGCGGAAGTACAGGGCGAACACGCCGATCACCTGGCGGTCATGGTTGAAGATGGGCGAGGCCCAGCAGGCCGGCATCGACCAGGCCCTGCAGCTGCTGCGGGCCCTGGCGCAGATCGGCCTCGGTCACCGGCTGGGCCAGGAAGGCGGCCGCGCTGCAGGCGCCCATGTCGGGGGCGCTGTGCATGCCGTCCAGGCGCTCCAGCGCTGCGCGCGGCAGGCTGGGGCAGGCCAGCGGGTGCAGGCAGCCTTGCTCGTCCACCTGCAGTACGCCCACTGCCAGCGCAGGGGCGATGCGCTCCACGTCCCGGCACAGGCTGTGCAGCAGCTGCGGCAGCGGACGCTCATGGGCTGCGTCCTCCAGCGCCTGTTTCTGCAGCGCCTCGAAACGCTTGGAGAAAGTGATGTCGGTGAACACCATGGCCTCGCCTGACTGCGGCAGGCGGTTGATGACCGCCGCCACCCAGATGGCATGGCCGTCGCGGTGCAGCAGCTGCACATCGCCGCAAAAGCGGCCGTGGCGGTCCAGGGCCTCCTGGACATGGGCCGGCAGCGGCGCATGCTGCGGATCCGCCTGCAGCAGCTGCAGCGGGCGCTGGCCGATGGCCTCCTGTGCGCTCCAGCCGAACAGGCGCTCGAAGCCGGCATTGACCTGGCAGGTGCGGAACTGCGTGTCGGTCACGATCCAGGCGGCGTCGCTGCTGTCCAGAAGCTGAAGCAGGGCAGGGCCGGGCACGGGCGCGGAGGGCTGGTTCATGCGGGCGAATGAGGGCGTCGGGATGGCACATGCTAACCCTGTTCAGGGGGACTGCCCATGCTCGCCAGGGGAGCGCCGGATGCAAGGGCATAATCGCCGCCCATGAGCGGCAATACCCTTGGCACTATTTTTACCGTTACCAATTTTGGTGAATCCCATGGACCGGCCATCGGCTGCGTGATCGACGGCTGCCCGCCGGGCATGGAGCTGAGCGAGGCGGACATCCAGAGCGAGCTGGACCGCCGCCGTCCCGGCACCAGCCGCCATGTGACGCAGCGCAACGAGCCCGATGCGGTCGAGATCCTCTCCGGCGTCTACCAGGGGGTGACGACCGGCACCCCGATCGCATTGCTGATTCGCAACACCGACCAGCGCAGCAAGGACTACTCGAACATCTCCGAGAGCTTCCGCCCCGGCCATGCCGACTACGCCTACTGGCACAAGTACGGCGTGCGCGATCCGCGCGGCGGCGGCCGTTCCTCGGCCCGCCTGACGGCGCCCACGGTGGCCGCCGGCGCCGTGGCCAAGAAATGGCTCAAGGAACAGTTCGGTACCGAATTCCGTGCCTGCATGACCCAGCTGGGCGAGTTGCCCATCGCCTTCGAGAGCTGGGAGCATGTGCCCCACAACCCCTTCTTCGCCCCGCAGGCCGATGTGCAGGCGCTGGAAGACTATATGGACGCCCTGCGCAAGGCCGGTGACAGCTGCGGCGCCAAGCTGCGCGTGCAGGCCACCGGCATGCCGGTGGGCCTGGGCGAGCCGCTGTACGACAAGCTGGACGCTGAAATCGCCTATGTGATGATGGGCCTGAACGCCGTCAAGGGCGTGGAAATCGGTGCCGGCTTTGCCAGCGTGGCCCAGCGCGGCACCGAGCACGGTGATTCGCTCAGCCCCGAAGGCTTCCGCTCCAACAACGCCGGCGGCGTGCTGGGTGGCATCAGCACCGGCCAGGACCTGGAAGTCGCGATCGCCATCAAGCCCACCAGCTCCATCATCAGCCCGCGCGAATCCATCGACATCCACGGGCAGAGCACCGAAGTCATCACCAAGGGCCGCCACGACCCCTGCGTGGGCATCCGCGCGGCACCGATTGCGGAAGCGCTGCTGGCGCTGGTGGTGATGGACCATGCGCTGCGCCACCGCGCCCAGTGCGGCGATGTCAGCCTGCCGCTGAACCCCATCCCGGCCGCAGCACCCTGAATCTGCGGCAGCGGCTTTCGCGCTTGCTCCCAACGCCCCACCGGCCTGCGCCGTGGGGCGTTGTGCATTTCAGGAGGCCGCCGGGGCCAGCACCGGGGCAGTGGAGGCCGGGGTGGAGGCGCTGGGCTGCAGCGCCTGCCAGGCCTCGAAGCCGCCTTGCAGGTGGCGGGCATGGACAAAGCCCAGGCGCCGAAGCCGCTGCGCAGCGCGGGCGGCCGTGGCATCGTGGGGACAGGCGCACAGGGTGACGATGGCCGTCTCGCGCGGCCAGTGGCGCACCAGCCGCGGCAGCTGGGCCAGGGTGACGGCATGGGCCTCGGTGATCGGGCCCAGCTCGGCAATCAGGGCCGGGCCGCGCAGATCCAGCAGGCGCGGCGGCTGGGCCGAGGTCTGGGCCTGCCACCACTGCGCCGCGGTGACCGAAGGCATGGCGGCCAGGCGCAGAAACAGCTGGCGGCGCACCAGCTTCCAGCCCAGCCACAGGCCCAGCAGCAGCACGGCCACCACGGCCAGCAGCGGGCCATGGGTGTGCAGCAGTGCCAGGGCCGCGTCCACCTGGCGCCGCAGCAGCCAGCCCAGGCCCAGTGCCACGCCGGCCCACAGCCCGGCACCACTGGCCGCGGCCAGGGTGAAGCGGGGCACGGGCATGCGCAGCACACCGGCCATGGGGGCGGCCACGGCCGAAAAACCGGGGATGAACTTGGCCAGCAGCAGCGACCAGGGGCCCCAGTGGCCAAAACGGTCGGCGGTCTGGCTGATGCAGCTGTCGGGCGTCAGGGAGAGCTTGCACAGCCACGCCAGCACGCGGGTGCCAAAGCGCCGTCCCACCAGATACCAGACCCGGTCGGCCAGCATGGCGGCGAGCACGGCCGTGCCCCACAGCAGCGCCAGCCGCGGGCTGCTGGCGGCCAGGCTGCCGGCCAGCAGCAGCGTGGGCAGCACGGGAACCGGCAGGCCCAGCTGCTGCAGCAGCACATTGGCAAACACCACGCCGGGGGCGTAGAGCGTGAGGGCGGTGCGAAGTGTGGAGGTGTCGATATCCATGGGAGCAGGCAGACCGCCGTGCGGGCGGCTGCAGTCTGCCATGCTACGTGGGGCTTTCTGCCTTGCCTAGGTGTTTGGCATGGAAGACTGTGTTCCAGCGGCGGAACAATCCCGGGGCGGGCCCTGGCCCGGGCAAGAAAAAGCCGCCTCGCACAGGGCGGGCGGCCGGTCGGGGCGCGGTGGCGCAACGGCTTCAGTTGCGCACTTCGTCCACCAGGTGCTTGAAGTCCTCGATGTCCTCAAAGCTGCGGTAGACGCTGGCAAAGCGGATATAGGCCACCTTGTCCAGCTTCTTGAGCTCGTTCATCACCAGCTCGCCGATGCGGCTGGAAGGCAGCTCGCGCACACCCGAGGTCAGCAGCTGTTCCTCGATGCGTTCCATGGCCGCATCCACCTGGCCCGCCGGCACCGGGCGCTTGCGCAGCGCCAGGCGGAACGAACCCTGCAGCTTGCTGCGGTCGTAGTCTATGCGTCGGCCATCCTTCTTCACCACCGCGGGGAAGGCCACATCCGGGCGTTCGTAGGTGGTAAAGCGCTTGGCGCAATCCCCGCACTGCCGACGGCGGCGAATGAAGCTGCCATCTTCGGAGACCCGGGTCTCGACGACCTGGGTGTCCGGGTGGCTGCAGAAAGGGCACTTCATGGCGCAGTCCGTCGGCGGGGCAGCCGCTTACTTGCTGTAGACGGGGAACTTGGCGGTCAGTGCGGCCACCTTGGCGCGCACGGCAGCCAGGTTCGCTTCGTCCGTGGGGTTCTCCAGCACATCGGCCACCAGGTTGGCGGTGATGCGGGCTTCCTCTTCCTTGAAACCACGGGTGGTCATGGCAGGGGTGCCCACGCGGATGCCGCTGGTTACCATCGGCTTTTCCGGGTCGTTGGGGATGGAGTTCTTGTTGATGGTGATGTGGGCTGCACCCAGCGCGGCTTCGGCAGCCTTGCCGGTGATGCCCTTGGCACGCAGGTCCACCAGCATCACGTGGCTTTCGGTGCGACCGGAGACGATGCGCAGACCGCGTTCGGTCAGCGTGTCGGCCATCACCTTGGCGTTCTTCACCACCTGTTCCTGGTAGGCCTTGAACTCGGGGGTCAGGGCTTCCTTGAACGCAACGGCCTTGCCGGCGATCACGTGCATCAGCGGGCCGCCTTGCAGGCCGGGGAAGATGGCGCTGTTCAGGGCCTTCTCGTGCTCTGCCTTCATCAGGATCACGCCGCCACGGGGGCCGCGCAGGCTCTTGTGGGTGGTGGTGGTGACCACGTCGGCGTGGGGCACGGGGTTGGGGTACACACCAGCGGCGATCAGGCCGGCATAGTGGGCCATGTCCACCCAGAAGATGGCGCCGACTTCCTTGGCGATCTTGGCGAAGCGCTCGAAATCGATGCGCAGGGCGTAGGCAGAAGCGCCGGCGATGATGATGCGGGGCTTGTGCTCGCGCGCCAGGGCTTCCATCTTGTCGTAGTCGATGGCTTCGTCGGCGTTCAGGCCGTAGGACACCACGTTGAACCACTTGCCGGACATGTTCAGCGGCATGCCGTGGGTCAGGTGACCGCCTTCGGCCAGGCTCATGCCCATGATGGTGTCGCCGGGCTTGGCGAAAGCCATCAGCACGGCCTGGTTGGCCTGGGAGCCGGAATTGGGTTGCACGTTGGCGGCTTCAGCGCCAAAGATCTTCTTGATGCGGTCGATGGCCAGCTGTTCGACCACGTCCACGTTCTCGCAGCCACCGTAGTAGCGCTTGCCGGGGTAGCCTTCGGCGTACTTGTTGGTCAGCTGGGAGCCCTGGGCTTCCATCACGGCGGGCGAGCAGTAGTTCTCGCTGGCGATCAGCTCGATGTGCTCTTGCTGGCGATGGTTTTCAGCCTGGATGGCGGCAAACAGTTCGGGGTCGACTTTCTCGACGGTATCGGTGCGTTGAAACATGGCAGTCCTGTGAACTTGATATTCCCTTGAATCCAAGGGCTGCCCAGGCGAACGGCTAAACACGCGTCAGGCGATTCCGTGTTGGCGCAGCCTGGGCGGTACGCTCCCCGGTGGTTGTCGGGTCTGGTGCTCATCGGGGAGGAGCGCCACACCGTGGTTCCACGTCAGCGCGGTTCTCGATAAACCGCGCCTATCGCCAGTTGCGTACCCCATTAGTGTAGCGGAGCCAGCGCGGCCCTTGCGGCTTGACCCGCAAGGGCCTGTTTCCAGGCCTGGGTTTGTACCGCCGCAGCGGTGGTGCGTGGCCCTGTGCAGCCCGTGCACCGCGCCCATGAAAAAGCCGGCTTGCGCCGGCTGGAAAAGGGGAAAGCAGAGGGCGGCTCAGTTGACCAGCAGCTTGCCGTCGGCCACCACATCGGCCGCAGCCACGGTGCTGGGCGCGGCTTCCTTGGCCACCAGCGCCGGCTTGGCGGGGGCCGCTGCCGGTGCAGGGCGGCCTGCGATCTGGCGGATGCGTGCATGCTCGGCCAGCACCTTGGAGGCGTAGCCGCCGTCGTTGGGCAGGTTGGCCGCGCCCACGTAGTAGCGCAGACCGCCTTCGAGCGAGCCGGCACGGGCGATGCATTCCTTGAGCACCTTCACGCCCACGCGCAGATTGCTCACCGGGTCAAACGCCGCCAGTTGGCCGCCGAAGTGTTCGTACTTGTCGGTGTGCACGCGGGTCATCACCTGCATCAGGCCCTGGGCACCGACGGAGCTCTGGGCAAAGGGGTTGAAGCTGGATTCGATGGCCATGATGGCCAGGATCAGCGTGGGATCGAGCTGGTTGCGTTCGCCCAGCTCATAGGCTTCGGAGACCAGCACCGCCAGCGGCTCGGCGGCCACGCGGTACTTCTTGCTCAGCCAGTACGCCACGGCGGCCTGCTCCTTGGGCAGCTCCGTCGGGTTGGTGGCGGTGGCACGTTCCACGGCATCCGGTTCGACCGGCGTGCCCAGCGTGGCCACCTGGCGCGCCTGCAGCCAGTCGCGCAGCTGGGCCTCGCCGGAGTGGCGCAGGTCAGGGCGGCTGATCAGCAGGATGGCGGCAAAGGCCACGGCCAGACCCAGCAGGGCAAAACCGTTGTGGGTGATTTCAATGAATCCGTCGGCAACGTCCTTGGCGAACGTGCGCAAGCCGGAAACTACCTGTGCAGATGCAGGCATAGCATTCCTTTCGTGGGGGTGCCTATGCGACCGTGGACTCGGAGGTCCGGCGGCTCACAGGGTGGCGCCCAGTGGGGTGGTGCTGCGGTCCATGCAGGAGGAGCGCGGGAGGATCGCGAAAAAGAGCGCGATCAAAAAGCAGCAAAAAACGTCAAAAAAATGACTCAAAGCAAAAGTGGGCGGATTCTAGTGGGGTGCTAAATTCCAGGTCAATACTATCAAAATTATCTGTTATGATTTTAATGTATATAAAAACTGTATGTGCATCCAGTTTTTTGAGGCGGATGTGGTACTCGGCCCCCTGAAGTCCGGGAGATCAGGCTGCAGTGAGCGTTCGCTATCAAACAGATGAAAGAGTTTGTCAGAAACGATTGATTTCGCCGATGGCGGTGATTACATTGGAGTCGTCTGCAACGCGCAGGCATCGCCAGAAACCTCGGAACCCGATTGCCATGGACCAGCTAGGTGCCAGTGGCAGGTGAAGAGGAAGAAAGGCACCATGGAAGCAATCATTGCTTCCGGGCATGCGGGGACGATCCTCTCCCTGATGCTCTAGCGGCACCGGCCTTTGCGCCTGCCGTGAAGCCCGGACGCCGGCATAGCTGGCATCCGGGCTTTCGTGTTTTTGCACTCTTTCACTGTCCAGTGCAGGCAGTTTCTGGTGCAAACACGGCGAACACGATAGATTCCATGCACAAGGAGAAGGTGCATAAGCATGCAATTGCAATTTTGGCGCAGTGCCACGCTGTGGCGCAGGTTGGGGTGGGGTGCGGCTGCGGTCGTGGCGTTGTGGTTGCTCACCTGGCTGAGCTTCCCCTGGGCCGCCAAGCAGCTGATTGAAAAACAAGGCAGCCAGGCCCTGGGCCGGGCGCTGACCGTGGGCAAGGTGGAGTTCTCCCCCTGGACCATGGAGCTGAGCCTGCACGACCTCGCACTGGCTGGAGCCGACGGCCAACCGGAACCTCAGGTTTCCATAGCGCGTATCTATATAGATGCAGAGCTGTCTTCTCTACTGCGCTGGGGCCCGGTGGTGGATGCCATCCAGCTCGACTCCCCCCACATCCGCCTGGCCCAGCTGGAGCCCGGCAAACTGGATATCCAGGACATTCTGGACAAGCTGGGCGCTGACAAGAAGGAAGACAGCAGCGGCGACCTGCCGCGCTTTGCGCTGTACAACATCGAGATCAGCGACGGCCGCCTGGCCCTGCAGGACAAGGTGGCCGGCGCCGACCACCTGCTCAAGGACCTGCAGCTGAAGCTGCCGTTCGTGAGCAGCCTGCCGTCCAAGCGCCAGGTCAAGGTGCAGCCGGAGCTGTCGTTCGACCTCAATGGCAGCCGCTTTGCCAGCGAGGCGCAGAGCACCCCGTTTGCGCAGGACCGCAAGACCGCCGCCACGCTGACGGTGCACGACCTGGACCTCAAGCCCTATCTGCCGTACTGGCCTGCCAGCCTGCCGCTGAAGCTGCAGGATGCCATGCTGCAGGCCCAGATCGACGTGGCCTTCGAGCAGCACACCGACTCCGTGGTGCGCCTGTCCGGCAAGGTGCAGGCCACCGGCGCCAAGCTGCAGGATCTGGCCGGCAAGGACTTGCTGCAGTGGGAAGCGCTGGACATCGATCTGGCCGATGTGCAGCCGCTGGCCGGCGTAGTGAAGCTCGGCCGTGTCAGCCTGCAAAAGCCCTCGCTGGCGCTGCGCCTGGACGCCAACGGCCAGTTGCTGAATTTCCCGGAACCCGCCAAGCCCACGGCCGACAGTGCCGCGCCGGCCCCGGCGCAAGCCTCAGCGGCCGTGCCTGCCGCCGCTGCCGCGCCGGCCGCCGCCAGCCAGGGCGCCGCCCAGGCGGCGGCCCCCGCAGCGGCTGCTGGCCCCACACCCTGGAAGATTGAAGTAGCGCAGTGGGATGTGCAACAGGGGCAGGTCAGCTGGACCGATGAAACCCTGAAACCTGCCGCTGAGGTCAAGGTGCGCGATCTGGCACTGTCCGGCCGCCAGGTCACCTGGCCCATGCAGGGTGACAGCCAGTTTGAAGGCCGTCTGGCGCTGGCCGGGTTCGAAGGCGCCTCGCATGCGCGCCTGTCCGGCCACGGCACGCTGGAAGTGGGCCAGGTGGGCGTGGTGCTCGAAGGCGTGCCGTTCGAGGTGGGCCGCGCCTATGTGTCGCAGTTCCTGCAGCCCCTGCTGCGCGCCCGTGCCGAAGGCACGGCCGGTCTGGCCTGGAACAAGGGCCGTCTGTTCGCCGTGGTGCCGGAGCTGGCCGTGCAGAACCTGAGCCTGGGCGAGGACAAGACACCGCTGGCGGCCTGGAAGCGCCTGGCCGTGGAAAACGCCCGCGTCGACATCACGCAGCGCACGGTGCACACCGAGCTGCTGCAACTCGATGCTCCCCAGGTCAAGGTCTCGCGCGACCGCAAAGGCCAGTGGATGTATGAATCCTGGCTGCGCAAGGCACCGGTCAAGGACGCGGCGGTGGCGCCCAAGCCCAAGACCGGTGGCGCAGGCGCGGCCGAACCGGCGTGGACGGTGCTGGCCGAGCAGACCCGCATCCGCGACGGTGTGGTGCTGCTGGAAGACGGCCAGGCGCCGCGTCCCGTGCGCGTGGGCCTGTCCAGCCTGAACCTGGATGTGAAGGGCCTGGACAGCCGCATGGGCAAGGCCCCCATCGACATCAAGCTGAGCACCCAACTGCTGCCGGTCAACACCCGGGGCCTGCTGCGCCCCAGCAAGACCGACGGCAAACTGGACTTCACCGGCCAGCTGCACCTGGCGCCGCAGATGGCCGCAGAAGGCCGCGTCCAGGCCCAGCGCCTGCCGCTGCACCTGTTCGAGAGCTATATGGACGGTGTGGTGAACATGCGCATGCTGTCCGCGCTGGCCAGCTTTGACGGCAAGGTGCGCTATGCCGACGCCGGCGGCAGCCCGTCGGTGCAGGTGCAGGGCAATGCCGGCCTGCACGATGTCTATGTGCAGACCGTGCATCGCACAGGCACGGCCGAGAAGACCACCATGGAAGCCGGCGAAGACCTGCTGCGCTGGAAACAGCTGCAGCTGACCGGTCTGGCACTGGACATGCAGCCGCGCAAGCCGCTGTCGGTGCAGGTGCAGAAAACCCTGCTGCGCGACTTCTTCGCCCGCGTGGTGGTGCAGCCCAATGGCCGCCTGAACCTGCAGGATCTGGCCGGAGCCCCGGACACCGAAGTCGCCGATGCCTCCGCTGGTGGCGATGCGGAGGCCCAAAAGGTGGAATCCAAGACGGGGGGAACCAACACCGCCAGCGTGCAGGTGGCACCTGCGGCGACCGCACCCGATCCCATGGCGCCGCGCATCGTCGTGGGCCCGGTGGAGCTCAAGGGCGGTACGGTGAAGTTCTCCGACTTCTTCATCAAGCCCAACTACACGGCCGACCTGACCGAGCTGTCCGGCTCGCTCAGTGCCTTCTCCTCGGTGGCGCCTGCCGCCGGTCAGCCGCCTTCCATGGCCGATCTGTCGATACAGGGCGTGGCCCAGTCCACCGCCAGTCTGGACATCTCCGGCAAGCTCAACCCGCTGGTCAAGCCGCTGGCGCTGGACATCACCGGCAAGGTGCGCGATCTGGAGCTGCCGCCGCTGAGCCCCTACTCGGTCAAATACGCCGGCCACGGCATCGAGCGCGGCAAGCTGAGCGTGGACGTGCGCTACGAGGTGCAGCCCAACGGCATGCTGACCGCCAGCAACAAGCTGGTGCTGCACCAGCTGACCTTCGGGGATGCCGTGCAGGGCGCCCCGGCCTCGCTGCCGGTCAAGTTGGCGGTGGCCCTGCTGGCCGACAGCCATGGCGTGATCGACCTGGACCTGCCCATCAGCGGATCGCTCAACGACCCGCAGTTCCGCCTGGCCCCGGTGATCTTCAAGATCATCGGCAACATCATCCGCAAGGCGATCACGGCGCCTTTCGCCCTGCTGGCCGGTGCCTTCGGCGGCGACGAGAAGGGGGGCGGCGATGTGAAGTTCCCGGCCGGGGTGGCCACGCTGGATGCCGAAGCCAAGAGCCAGCTGGAGAAGATTGCCAAGTCACTGAAGGACCGCCCGGCCCTCAAACTCACGGTGGCGGGCAGTGCCTCCACCGCGCAGGAAGCCCAGGGCTGGAAAGCCGCCAACCTGGAGGCGCAGATCGCCAAGCAGGGCAAGGGTGATGAGGACGACGCCGCGCTGAGCGACAAGGAGCGCGACAGCCGCCTGAAGTCGATCTATCGCAAGGCGGACATCGAAAAGCCCCGCAACATGGTCGGTCTGTCCAAATCCCTGCCACCCGAGGAGATGCGCAAACTGCTGGTCGAGCAGCTGCCGCTGCCACCCACAGCCATGCAGGAACTGGCCGCGGCCCGTGCCATGGCAGTGCGCAGCTACCTGGGACAGCAGGGCATCGACATGGCCCGTCTGTTCCTGGGAGACTCCAAGGCCGATGGCAAGGAAGCCGGTGCAAAAGCCCAGCTGAGTCTGGCAGTTCAGTAATTCGCTGCAGGCATGGAGCAATAAAGGGGAAAATACGCCCCATGCTCCGCGCATGCCTGTGCACGAGGAGCCATGCCCGCCCTATGGCGGGCATGCCCGTTATCCATAACTCATGTACCAACTTTTTTTGAAGCAGAAAAATGTCTGAAGCCCCAGAAGTGAACCCGACCCCGGCCAAAACCCCCGAGGCCCACCCGCTGGATGCAGTGACTGGCGGTGCTTTTTCTGCAGAAACCTCGGGCGACCGTGCAGCCCGCCTGCGTGACTGGCTGGCCACATCGCCCGCCCACGATGTGCTGCAGGAAGTGTTCAAGGAAATGAATGTCCGCGACAAGGGCGCTGCCCGCGTCGTGCGCGAGCGCCTGGACGAGCTGCGCCGCGCCAAGGACCAGGACGCCATCGCCGTGGAATGGGTGGCCAAGGCCCAGGCACTGCTGGCCCAGCCGGCGCTGAATCTGGCCGACGCCGCCGCCTGGCAGCGTGACGCCGCCAAGGCCGGCGCGCCGCTGTCGCGTGAACCGCTGGCCGGTTTCAAGGCCCAGCTGGCCGAGCGCATCAAGGCCGCCGAAGACCTACAGCACCGTGTGCAGGTGCAAAAGGAAGCGGCCGTGCTGCTGTCCCAGCGCATCGAAGTGCTGTCCACCAAGTCCTGGAAAGACGCAGCCGCCGTGCAGGAAGCGCTGAGCGCCGACGTGGCCCGCTGGCAGGAACAGGCCCAGGCGCTGACCGAAGACGCCGCCTGGCCCAGCCTGGACGCCCGCCTGGCCCAGCAGCTGACCAGCTCGCGCGACCAGCTGCGTGTGGTGTGGGACGCCTTTGTCTCCGCCCTGGCCGTGACCCAGGCTGCCGCCGACAACTCCGAAGCCGCGCTGCCTCCCGTGCCCGTGTGGGCCGATGAAATCCGCGTGGGCCGTGGTCTGCCGGCCGAGCTGGCCGCCGATGCACCGGCCGCCAAGCCGGCCAAGGGCGATGCCCCGGTCAAGGCTGCTGCCGTCGTGCTGCAGGCTGCCCAGGTGCTGCAGCCCCTGGTGGGCACCGAAGAAGACAAGACCGCCGCCATCGCCGGTCTGCGCGCCGCACTGCGCCAGCATGGCCGTGCACTGGATGCCGAAGTGATCCAGCAGATGGATGCGCTGCTGGTGCAGGCCGGCGACGCCCGTGGCTGGAAGCCCCAGGCCGTGGATGCCGAACGGGAAGCCCTGATCGCCAAGGCCAAGGGCCTGGTGGATCGCCCCGAAGGCCAGACCCTGGGTGGCCGCAAGGTCCAGGAAACGCTGCGCCAGCTGCGCGAACAATGGAAGCTGCTGGACCAGGGCGCGGTGCCCAACCACGGTCTGTGGAAGCAGTTCGATGAAGCCTGCAACACCGCCTACAAGCTGGTTGAAGGCTGGCTGGACAAGCTGCGCACCGAATCGGCCCAGCACAAGGCGTCGCGCACCACGCTGATCGAGGAACTGCGTGCCTGGGGGCAGTCCGTCAAGGACTCCAAGGACTGGAAGGGCATGGCCCGCAGCCTGCGCCAGTTTTCCGAACGCTGGCGCGAAGGTGGCCATGTGGGCGAGAAGCTGTATGCCGAGCTGCAACAGCAATGGCGCCAGGCCATCAACGAAGCCGAAGCCCCGCTGCAGCAGGCCCAGAAGGACAGCCTGCAGCGCCGCCAGGCCATGATCGAGGAAGCCCAGGCACTGGGCGCAGCCCCGGCCCTGCAGATCGCCGCCATCAAGGCGCTGCAGCAGCGCTGGCAGGCCGAAGCCCAGGAAGTGCCGGTGGACCGCCGCCAGGAACAGAAGCTGTGGGATGCCTTCCGCAAGCCGTTGGACGAGGCTTTCAGCCGCAAGCCGGCCGAGCGCGGTGAGCGCGGCAGCCGTGCCGTCAATCTGGAATCGCTCAGCGCCCACGACCGTGCGGTGCTGGAAGCCTCGCAGCAGCTGGAAGCCGCCAATGCCGAAGGCGATGCGCAGAAGATCCGCGCCGCCCTGACCGCGCTGGAAGAAGCCCTGCGTGCCGCCCCTGCGGCCGAAGCCGCCCAGCCAGCCGCTGCGGCCGCACCGGCTGCGCCGGTGGCGACCGACCGCCCGGTGAAGGCTGTGCGTGGCGACGACCGCCCCGGCATGCGCAAGGAAGCCCCGGCCGCGGCGGCTGGTGGCCGCAAGCCCGGCCCCCGCCAGGACCGTGGTGACCGCGGCGATCGCGGTGACCGTTTCGAGCGCCCGGCCCGTGGCCCACGCCTGGGGGATGCGGCTTTCCGCGCCCAGCGTGAAGCCCAGGAACACGCCCAGTCTGCGCTGCGCAAGCTGACGGCACAGGCCCATGGCGAAGCCCTGACCCAGCTGATGGAGGCCTGGTCCAAGCGCGACGCGGCCCTGGTGCCGCCCGCGCAGGAACTGGGCAAGCTGAGCAATGCTTCCCGCAACAGCTGGCATGCCGCCGTGGGCGCTGCCGCCAAGGGCGAAGCAGCCGAGTCGCTGCTGCGCCTGGAAATGGCTGCCGACGTGCCCACACCGGCCGACCAGCTGTCTGCACGCCGTGCACTGCAGTTGCAGCTGCTGACCAACCGCAAGGCCACGGACCCCCGCACCACCTGGGAGCAGGATGTGGCGGCGGTGCTGGCTGCGGAGCGCAGCGACAGCGCGGCCCAGCGCCTGCAAAGCGCACTCAAGGCCTTGCTGCGCGGCAGCAAGTAAACCGGGCGCCAGCGCAGGGCCTGCGGTCCCTGCGCTGCAGCCGCAGCAAGCCAGCCTACCGGCTGGCTTTTTTTATGCCTTTTTCAGGGTTTGTGGGGACGCTGCAGGCGGTGACGCGGCAGACAGAGGCTCGCACAATGGGGCATCTGCCTGCCACAACAAGGAGAGACCCATGCTGTTGCGTCGCTGGATGTGGATTGCCTGGCCCGCCTTTCTGGCCGCCGGGGTGATGGAGATGCTGGTGTTTGCCGTGGTCGACCCGCTGGAAATGCAGTGGCTGTCGGCCTATGGCGAGGTGTCGCGCTTGGGCGTGTGCACGGTGGCCTTCTTCCTGTTCTGGGCCATCATCATGATGGCATCGGCCATGACCAGCCTGCTGGCGCTGTCCCCGCAGGAGCTCAATGCCCGGGAGCGCCGCGTCCCGTCGCTATAAGCGGGCTCTGTGAAGTGGGGGGGGGAGGGGGAGTCCTCCTCCTGGGCTGTGCGGGCAGGCCCGCGCAATGCCGAAATACAGGAATGCCGTGGTGCGGCAAGGCCGGGGCGCCATGAAAAAAGCCTCCGGAAGGAGGCTGGGGTGCTGGATCCGCGCCGCGGTGGCGGGCGCGCTTATTCGCAGGCGTGCTGGCTGTTGACGATGCGCTTGAGGCCTTCGGTGTCCAGGATGCGCACATGGCGCTGCTTCACTTCGACCAGGCCTTCCTCGACAAACTTCGAGAAGGTGCGGCTGACCGTTTCCAGCTTCAGGCCGAGGTAGCTGCCGATCTCTTCGCGCGTCATGCGCAGCACCAGCTCGGAAGACGAGAAGCCCCGGGTGTGCAGGCGCTGCACCAGGTTCAGCACAAAGGCGGCCAGGCGCTCTTCGGCACGCATGCTGCCCAGCAGCAGCATCACGCCGTGTTCGCGCACGATCTCGCGGCTCATCACCTTGTGCACATGCGACTGCAGGGCCGTCACTTCGCGCGACAGCTCTTCCAGGCGGTCGAACGGCATGACGCAGACTTCGGCGTCTTCCAGGGCCACGGCATCGCAGGTGTGGTGGTCGTGCACGATCCCGTCCAGGCCAATGATCTCGCCCGCCATCTGAAAACCTGTCACCTGGTCACGGCCATCTTCCGTGGCCACGCAGGTCTTGAAGAACCCGGTGCGGATGGCATAGAGCGCCGTGAAGTCTTCGCCATTACGGAACAAGGTGCTGCCCCGTTTGATTTTGCGACGCGTGGCCACAATATCGTCAATACGGTGCAACTGCTGCTCATTCAAGCCTGTGGGCATGCACAGTTCGCGCAGATTGCAGTTGGAGCAGGTGACTTTGATAGGGGGTGGTGTCATGGCACTGACGCCTTGGGCTCCCGCTGAACGGGCCATTGGACGTAACGCAGAAAGGTTATCGGGCTGGGAGGCGAGAGAGGGGGTGCTCAGTTGTGCGAATGATATGAATCAATTGTCTCAGGAATGGTATTTGAATGTCTTGATTTGCATCAAGGCTGATTTTCCCGGGGTGCGGCACAGTGCTGGGCAGCACCTAAGGAATATTCAATGACAGCAGTAACGCCGGAGCTTTTGCGTCGGTACGACGTGCCTGGGCCCCGTTATACCTCTTATCCCACCGCAGATCGCTTTATTGAAGCATTTGGTCAGGATGATTATGTGTTGGCGCTGGAACAGCGCAAGCACCATTCTGCGGCCAAGGCGCTTCCCATGTCACTGTATGTGCATGTGCCTTTCTGTGAGGCCCTGTGCTACTACTGCGCGTGCAACAAGATCATCACCAAGCACCATGAACGCGCGCAGACCTATCTGCAGTACCTGGAAAAAGAGGTGGCTCTGCAGGTGGCGCATTGTGGCAAGGGACAGGCGGTCAGCCAGCTGCACCTGGGCGGCGGTTCTCCCACCTTTCTGTCCGATGCCGAGCTGACCCAACTGATGGACATGCTGCGCGCCAACTTCAGTTTTGAAGCGGTGGGCGAATATTCCATCGAGGTCGATCCCCGCACCGTCACCCGCGAACGTCTGGCCCACCTGGCGCAGCTGGGCTTCAACCGCCTGAGCTTCGGGGTGCAGGATTTCGACCCCGATGTGCAAAAGGCGGTGCACCGCGAGCAGCCGGCCGAGCAGGTCTTCGATCTGGTGCAGGCGGCGCGCGAGCTGGGTTTCCATTCGGTCAACGTGGACCTGATCTATGGCCTGCCCAAGCAGACCGCGGCATCGTTCCAGCGCACCCTGGAACAGGTGTGCCAGCTGCGGCCGGACCGGATTGCGCTGTATGCCTACGCGCATCTGCCGGAGCGCTTCAAGCCGCAGCGCCGCATTGCGCAGGAAGACCTGCCGGAGGCTTCGGACAAGCTGTCCATGCTCTCGGGCTCCATCGATGCCTTCATGCAGGCCGGCTATGTCTATGTGGGCATGGACCACTTCGCACTGCCGGAAGATGCGCTGGCCATTGCCAAGCGGCAAGGACGGCTGCACCGCAACTTCCAGGGCTACAGCACGCAGCCGGACTGCGACCTGATTGCCCTGGGGGTGTCTGCCATCGGCCGCGTGGGCGCCACCTACAGCCAGAACGCCAAGACCCTGGAAGAGTATTACGACTTCCTCGACCAGGGCCGGCTGCCCGTGGTGCGGGGTTTGGCGCTGGGGCGCGACGACCTGGTGCGGCGCGCCGTCATCATGTCGCTGATGTGCCAGGGCGAAGTGCTGTTCGAGCCCATGAGCCAGTCTTGGCTGCTGGACTTCCAGCGCTACTTCGCGGCCGAGCTGGAAATGCTGGCCCAGCAGCAGGAGCAGGGCCTGGTGGTGATCGACGACGACGGCATCAAGGTCACGCCCATGGGCTGGTTCTTTGTGCGCGGCGTGGCCATGACGTTTGACCGGCATTTGCAGGCCGGCAAGAACCGGGCGCGCTTTTCCAGGATCATCTAGCCCATGTGGCTGTCGTTGCTTGGAACCGCTTTCTTCATGGGGCTCGTGGGTGGGCCCCATTGTCTTGCGATGTGCGCCGCACCCTGTGCGGCCATCGTCTCGCCGCTGCGCAGCGGGGGGCGGGTGGTGTCCATCCAGCCTGAAGGGGCTTCGGCGCAGCCGCCGGAGGCGGCCAATGCCGGGCGCTGGCTGGGCTTCCATGTCGGCCGCCTGATGGGCTATGCCGCCCTGGGCGGCGTGGCGGCCTATGCCATGGAGACGGTGGCCTGGTTCTCCGACCGCACCTCCGCCCTGCATCCGCTGTGGGTGCTGCTGCACCTGGCCGCATTGGCATGGGGCCTGATGCTGCTGCTGCAGGCCCGTCAGCCGCAATGGGTGGAGTCCGGCGGGCGCAAGCTCTGGAGCAAGGTGCAGCACGGTGTGCGCGGGCCGGGGGGAACCTGGGTGGCTGGCAGCCTGTGGGCTTTTCTGCCGTGTGGTCTGCTGTACTCCGCCGTCATGGTGGCGGCCCTGGCCGGTGGCGTGTGGCAGGGCGCTGCATCCATGGTGGCGTTCGGCGTGGGCGGGGGCCTGTGGTTGGCCCTGGGCCCGTGGCTGTGGCAGCGCATCAGCCGCCTGCAGCAGTGGCGCGAAGCCTGGGGGCTGCGCATCGCCGGCGCCTTGCTGGCAGGTGTCTCGCTGTGGGCCCTGTGGATGGACATGGTGCACGTGCCGTCACAGTGGTGCCGCTAGGGCTGACATGGAGCGGTAACGCGGCACAATACGCTGTAGCTTTTTAATGCACAGCGGCGCCGCTTGCGCAACCCCTTTATGTAAGTACTTATTTGTCGCATGCAGTCGTCATAATGGGCGGTTTGGATCGACTGGCTTGCTGGCGTGCTGCAGCCCAAACAACGTGACGCACTCCCTTTTAATTGACGTTCGGGACATCTGCATAGGTATGTATGTCCAATTGGACATTGGCTGGTTGCGCCATCCATTTCCAGTGAGCAGCTTTCGAGTGAACAGCCAGGAACAGATTGACGTGCTGCAATCGCTGGGTTTGGACGAGATTCGTTGCATTCCTGCAAAATCTGATCCCAGTGTTTTGGCTTTTTTACCTCCTCTTACAAATGAAGAGGGGGAGGCGCCCGCAGCTGATGGCACGCCGCCACAGCCGGCACGGCCCGCCACCATCGGCTCGTCGGGGCTGCACATTCCGACGCTGGCGGCACGCGATGTGCCGGCCATGGCGTCGAGCGAAGTGGCCGCACTCAAGACCTGCGACCAGCGCTTTTCTGCCGCCACCCACAGCTACCGCGAAGTCGTGTCCCGGCTGGTCAACGACCCGCAGGACGCGATGCGCGCCAGCTCCAGCCTGGTGGCCGGATATATCGCGGAGCTGCTGGATGCCTCGCAGACGGCCATCCGGCTGTTGTCCGAGAGCGTGGGCGAACAGCAGGGCGCTCACCCCATCAATGTCACTGTGCTCTCGCTGCTGCTGGGCAAGTCCCACGGGCTCAATTCGGCGCGGTTGATGGACCTGGGTCTGGCGGCCTTGCTGCACGATGTGGGAAAAAGAGACATCGATCCCCGCTGCACCGAATTGCTGCCCAGCTTCACGCCGGAGCAGAAAGCCGCGTACGAAGACCATGTGGGTGCTTCCGTGGCCTATGGCCAGCGCATGGGCCTGTCGCCCGCCGCCCTGACGGCGATTGCACAGCACCACGAGGCGACGGACGGCACGGGCTTTCCGCTGCACCTGGTGGAAGAAGACCTGTCCATCGAAGGCCAGATCCTGGCGCTGACCAACTGCTACGACAAGCTGTGCAATCCGCTGGCGCATGCGGTGGCCCTGACCCCGCACGAAGCGCTGTCGGACCTGTTCGGGCGCCGCCGCGGCGGCTTCACGCGCGAGCTGGTCGAACTCTTTGTGCGCGTGATGGGGGTCTACCCTCCGGGCTCGGTGGTGCAGCTGAGCGATGAACGGTATGGTCTGGTGGCCTCCGTGCGCAGCGACCAGCCGCTGAAACCAGCAGTGCTGCTCTACAACCCGGATGTAGACCGGGCCAAGGCCGAGCCCGTGGAGCTGTCGGAGCTGCGCGGCGTGGTCATCAAGCGCAGCCTGCGCCCTGCGCAGCTGCCGCGCGAGGTGCTGGACTATCTGTCGCCGCGCCAGCGCGTCTGCTACTTCTTCGAGCGCGCCGTGCCGCTGATGTCTGCCGTGGGAGGGGAGGCATGAGCCAGTCCACCCATTTGCAGGCATGGTGCCAAGCGTTTGAGTGGATGACGGAGGCGGTGTGGCTGGTGGATCCCCACAGCCTGACTGTGGCGTATTCCAATTCGGCGGCGCAGCGTCTGGTGGGCCTGACGGGCTCGCGCCTGCAAGGCTTCCACGTGCGCGATCTGGCGGCGGCGCCGCAGGACCTGTACCGCTGGAACGATGTCGCGGAAGTCAGCTGGGGGCAGGTGACCCACACCCAGGTGCTGCATGCCAGCGGCCGGGCCATCCCGGTGGAGCAGCGCATCCGTGAAGTCGAAGACCCCGAGGGCGGGAACTGGCTGCTGTGGACCTTGCTGGACCGCAGCGAGCAGGAGCACAACGAGCGCGAGCTGGAGAGCCTGCTGGCCGAGCTGCGCGCCACCCTGGACTCGGCCGCCGATGGTGTACTGGTGTGTTCGGCCGATGGCGCCATCCGCGCCTTCAACCAGAAGCTGGCCGATATCTGGGTCATGCCGGCTGCGCTGCTGCTGCAGCGCAATGATGCGGCCATCATGGCCTGGATGCGGGACCAGGTGCTGTCGCCTGCACAGTACGACCAGCAGCTGCAGGCACTGGGCCAGGACCCCCTGGTGCACACCGCCGATATCTTGAATCTGGCGGACCGGCGCGTGGTGGAACGCCGCTCGGTCCCGCTGCTGCGCCACGGCATGGCCGTGGGGCGTATTTTTTCGTTCCGCGACATCTCCAGGGAGATGGAAGTCCAAAGCGGCCTGCGGGTGGCCGCGCAGGTGTTCGAGAGCAGCCTGGACGCCATCTTCATTGCCGATGCGCAGGGTGCCGTCCTCCAGACCAATCCGGCCTGCGACGGTATGCTAGGTGCGGCCCTGTCCCCCGGTGCGCAGGCCAGCGCGCTGTTTGCGCAGACCGAGCCGGAATGGCTGGACGCGGTGGCGCAGGCGTGGAAAGAGGTCGGCCACTGGGAAGGCAACCGCCAACTGCAGCGCGTGGACGGCAGCCATTGCGCCGTGCGCCTGTCCTGGGTGGTCTCGCGCGATGAGCGCGGGCAGGTGCAGCAAAGCGTGGGCTTCATCCGGGACCTGACCCAGCAGCAGGCGGCGCAGCAGAAGATCGAACAGCTGGCCTTCAGCGATGCGCTGACCGGCCTGCCCAACCGCCTGATGCTGGGCCAACATGTGGAGCAGGCCATCACCCAGGATACGCAGGCCGAGTTCGCCATCCTGTTTCTGGATCTGGACCGCTTCAAGATCATCAACGACTCCCTGGGCCACCAGTTCGGCGACCGGGTGCTGCAGTTGGTGGCGCAGCGCCTGCAGTCCTGTCTGCGGCCGCTGGATGTGCTGTGCCGTCTGGGCGGAGACGAATTCGTTCTCTACCTGCACGCGTGCCAGAAGCAGCATTCCGAGCGGATTGCCCGGCGCATCCAGGATGCGATGCGCGAGCCGTTCGTGCTGGACGGCCTGGGCTTTTCGGTGCAATGCAGCATCGGCATGGCCCAGTACCCCGAGCACGGCCGCACGCTCAACGAGCTGATCAAGCAGGCCGACACCGCCATGTACCGGGTCAAGGCCAGCGGCAAGGGCAGCTTCGGCTTTTACGAGCCGGCCATGTCCAACGGGCTGCTGGGCCGGGTGCAGATGGAGCATGCGCTGCGGCAGGCGTTGGATCGTGACGCCTTGCGCGTGGTCTACCAGCCCCAGGTCGAAATGCATACCGGCAGCATTGTCGGCTGCGAGGCGCTGCTGCGCTGGACGGATGCACGCCTGGGCGTGGTCTCGCCCGGGGTGTTCATTCCGCTGGCCGAGGAGTCCGGCTACATCGTCAAGCTCGGCGCCTGGGTGCTGGAGCAGGCGGTCAAGGAAGCCATGCGCTGGGTCAAGCAGGGCCTGGGCGTGAAGGTGTCGGTCAACGTCTCGTCGCTGGAGCTGCACCAACCCGACTATGCGGCGCGCGTGGCCTCGCTGCTCAGTGCCTATGGCCTGCCGGCATGCTGGCTGGAGCTGGAGCTCACCGAGTCGGCCCTGCTGCAGAAGGAGCCGGTCATCGTGCACTGCATCGAACAGCTGGCAGACCTGGGTGTGCAGCTGGTGATCGACGACTTCGGTACCGGCTATTCCAACCTAGCTTACCTCAAGCGCATGCCGATTTCCAAGCTCAAGGTCGACCAGTCCTTTGTGCGCGGTCTGCCACAGGACATGAGCGACAAGGCCATTGTGGAGGCGGTCATCGGCCTGGGGCGCGCGCTCGATGTGGAGATCGTCGCCGAGGGCGTGGAGACCGCCGCGCAGCGTGAAACGCTGATGCGCATGGGTTGCGGCTTCTACCAGGGGTTTCTGTGTGCCCCAGGGGTCGAGGCGGCCACGTTCCAGGCCATGCTGCGCGCCCAGGCGGCAGGCCTGGAAGCAGGAAGTCTGGGGGGCGGAGTGCCGGGAGAAGACCGGCCAGTGTAGCGGCCTTGGCCGCCGGGATGAGGGTGGGGGGTGTCTGCAAAAACCACCGCGCCGTCATCCTGAACCGGGGGTTCAGGTGGGCGAGGGCAACCAGACGTTGGGTTCGTCTAACGCGAGACGATCACGCTTGCCTGGCAATGTACCAAGCCCGTGCTCAGGGAGCATTGGTTCAAGGCAATATAAAGCACGGCAGATTTGCAGACGCCTTCATTTTAGCGCGTGACCGGCGGCTTGTGGTGGACCGGATGGAGAAAAGGGGGATTTGCGCGGCAGCACCGTTTCGGCGTTGCCGCAAGGCCTCTACAGCAGCTTGCTGTCGACTTCCAGCGCGGTTTCCAGGCGTTCGATCAGCGCCTGCGCCTGCTGCAATTCGTGCTCGCGCAGTGCCAGCAGCTCTTGCAACTGCGCGGCCAGTGCCTGGGCTTCTTCCTGCGCCTGCTGCGCTTGCTGCAGGGCGTCTTCCTGCAGGGTGTCTTCCAGCGGGGCTGCGGGCAGTGCGTCGGCCGCAGGGGCGGCAGGTGCCAAGCCGTTTTCCAGCGTCAGTTCCAGCTCCTGCTCGAGTTCCTGCACGCGGGTGTACAGCGATGCACTCTCGAACGCCAGATTCACGGCGGCCAGCACCCCCACGCGTTCGCGGGCGCGCACCTTGCCGGTGTTGCGGATGCGTTCCATGTCCGCATCCACCCGCTGCACGGCGGCCAGCAGCATGTCTTCCTGGCCCTCGGGGCAGGTCAACACATAGTCTTGCTGGAGGATGCGCGCTTCGATCTGGCTCATGGTGCCTCTTGGTTGGCGGGCAGGCGCTCAATCAGTGCGTCCACCCGTGCACGGGCCGCCTGCAGGCGCGAGCGCAGGGAATCGCGCTCCTGTGTGAGCGCGGCCACCTGCTCGGCCAGCAGGGCATTGGTGCGCTGAAGCTCGGCGTGGCGCAGCAGCAGGCGATCAACACGCTCTGCCAGCGGCTCGATCATGGAAGGCTGCGAGGTCATAGACATAGAGGGTAGCAATTGTAGGCGTGCCTAAATGTAAGCAGGTGAAATAAGGCCGAATCAGCCTGCATATGACGTTGGAAAACACCGGTGCACAGCAGTTTTTCTACGAACGGCACGACTGAAACTAAAATCGCTGCTGTTGGTGCTCGCAGCGCGGTTCACGCGCAGCAGTTCAACGGGAAGCAGGACGGCCTCGTTTTTTCAGAACCCGCCCAGCCTGCGCTGCCCCCGCAACGGTGAGTCCCTGGTGCATGCCATGCATCCCCGCCATCTGATACCGCCACTGGATGCCTTGAACAAGCGTCTGGGAAGGCGATGGTGTGGAGGACCAGCCCGGATACCGGCCAACACTGGTGTGCCCGCTCGAGCGGGCATGGTTTTGCCCATCACTGGCGGGGAGGCTGGTACGGGCGACTAGGTGTTTTTTCTCATGTTCTCGAATGTTTTGAAGGCCGGTGCCGTGGCGCCCGCCTTGCCGTGGTCTGCCGTGTCGGCGGCCGTGTTGTGCGCTGTGGCGGCAGCCGCCCAGGCCCAGGAGAGCCCCTCTGCACGCGCCACGCTGGAGGAGACCGTGGTGGCCGCCACGCGCAGCGAGCAGCGCCTGTCGGATGTGATTGCGGACATGACGGTCATCGACCGCGACCAGTTGGACCAGCAGGCCGGCCGGTCGCTGGAAGACGTGATGGCCAAGCTGCCCGGCGTGCAGATCACCCGCAACGGCGGCCCCGGCACCGAAACCGGTCTCTACCTGCGCGGCGCCAGCAAGCAGCACACGGCGGTCTATATCGACGGCATCCGTGTCGATGTCCAGAACGGCTCCGGCGGAGCGCAGTGGGAATCCCTTCCGGTGGACCTGATCGAGCGCATCGAAGTGCTGCGCGGCCCGGCGGGTGCGGTCTATGGCTCGGACGCGCTGGCGGGTGTGGTGCAGGTGTTCACCAAGCGCGGAACCGCCGGCGTGCAGCCCTTTGCCGGCGTGGGGGCCGGCGAGTACGGCAGCCGCAAGGCCGAGGCCGGCATCAGCGGCGCCCAGGGCATGGTGGATTACGCGCTGGGCCTGTCCTATGCCGAAAGCCATGGCTTTGATTCCAAGAACCGGGGCGTGCACAACGAAGACCGCGACGGCTACACACGCAAATCGGCCAACGCCCGCGTGGGGCTGCAGCTGAACCCGGGCCAGCGCCTGGAGCTGACGGCCCTGACCAGCCGCACCAATGCCGGGTATGACGCCAGCAAATCGGTCAAGGACGACCGTGGTCTGCGCGCGCTGGATGCCTACGGCCTGAGCTGGACCGCCCAGTGGACGGAGCGCTTTCGCACGCGCCTGTCCGTCAGCGAATCCACCAACCGCTACGAGACCTCGGGCACCAGCACCTACGAAGCCGAAACCCGGCTGCGTACCATGCTGCTGCAGAACGAGTGGCTGCTGGGCCCCGGCACCTTGAGCCTGGCGCTGGAGCGGCGCGAAGACACGCTGGAGAACACCGGCCTGAAAAACACCAGCCACAAGGACCGCGACCAGACCGGCGTGGCCATCGGCTACGGCGCCAAATTCGGTGCCCACAGCGTGCAGCTGAATGCCCGCAGCGACGAGGACAGCGACTTCGGCCGCAAGAACACCGGCGGCATCGGCTACGCCTGGGCGTTTGCACCCCAGTGGCGCGCTACCGCCTCCACCTCGACCGGCTTTCGCGTGCCCAGCCTGTATCAGCGCTTTTCTGACTATGGCGATCCGGCGCTGGCCCCCGAGGAAAGCCTGAACAAGGAAATTGGTCTGCGCTGGGCCGACCAGGGCAATCACCTGGGAGTGACGCTGTACCGCAACAAGCTGCAGAACCTGGTGTCTTATGAAAAAGGCCTGGGCAGCTGCGGCAAGACGTCCTGCTATGTGAACGTGGAGCGTGCGCAGCTGCAGGGCATCACCCTGACCGGGGGCTACCGCACCGGTCGGCTGAAATGGTATGGCTCCGTGGATTTCCAGAACCCCACGAACGAGGCCACCGGCAAGCTGCTGGAACGCCGCTCGCGCCGGTTTGCCACCCTGGGAGTGGATGCCGCCGTGCACGGGTGGACACTGGGTGGGGAAATGCAGGCGGCCAGCCGCCGCTACAACGCCAAGGACGAGCAGGTCATGAGCCTGGGTGGCTACACCCTGTTCAACCTGTCGGCCTCCACGCAGGTGGCCAGGGGCCTGACCCTGACCGCACGCATCGACAACCTGATGGACCGGGCCTATACCTTGGCCCAGGATTACGCCACGCCGGGCCGCACCTTCTGGGTGGGTCTGAAATGGCTGCCTCGCTGACCGCCGGGGCCGCCGGAAAGCATGCATGTTGACTGAAACTTCCGCCCAAGCTGCGCGCCGCTGCGTGGCCGTGTTGGTGGCGGCCCCGGCCTCGGGCCAGGGCAAGACCACCGTGACCGCCGCGCTGGCGCGCTGGCACTCCCGCCAGGGGCGCACGGTGCGCGTGTTCAAGTGTGGCCCGGATTTTCTGGACCCCTACTGGCACCAGCTGGCCAGCGGTGCGCCGGTGCACAACCTGGACGGCTGGATGGTGGGCATGGACGAGGTCCGTGCCCGCCTGCATGCCGCAGCCGGTGAGGCCGACGTCATCCTGATCGAAGGGGTGATGGGCCTGTTCGACGGCAGCCCGACCGCAGCGGATCTGGCCCAGCAACTGGGCGTGCCCGTGCTGCTGGTGGTGGATGCGGGCGCGATGGCCGGCTCGTTTGGTGCCCTGGTGCTGGGCATGCGGCAGTACCAGCCGGAGGTGCCGTGGGCCGGGGTGCTGGCCAACCGCGTGGCCACCGGCATGCATGCGCAGATGCTGCAGACCAGCCTGCGCGAACCCGATCTGTGGCTGGGCGCGCTGGCGCGCATCGGCCAGGGCAGGGATGCACAGCTGCTGCCGGAACGCCACCTGGGCCTGGTGGCCGCGCACGAGCTGCCCGATGCCATGGCGCGGCTGAACGCCGCCGCCGACCAGCTGGCCGACACCCCGCTGGGCCAGATGGACTGGGCCGCCTGGCAACGCTGGAGCGTGGAATTCCCCGCCGCAGCCGCCGCCCAGCCGCCGGCCGGACAGCAGGCGCTGCAGCCCTGGCTGCAGGGGCGCACGGTGGCCGTGGCCAGCGATGCGGCCTTCAGCTTCATCTACCCCGCCAACCTGGACTGCCTGCAGGCCATGGGGGCCAATCTGGCATTTTTCTCGCCCCTGGCCGGCGAAGGCCTGCCGCCCTGCGATGCCCTGTGGCTGCCCGGCGGCTATCCGGAGCTGCATGCCGAGAAGCTGGCGGCCAACACCGGGCTGCAGGCCGATCTGCGCGCCCACGTGGCCGCAGGCAAGGCGGTGTGGGCCGAATGCGGCGGCATGCTGGCCCTGGGCCAGCAGATCACCGATGCGCAAGGGCAATCCCGGCCGCTGTGGGACATCCTGCCGGGCACGGCACAGATGCAGACCCGGCTGGCCGGGCTGGGCATGCAGCAATGCGTGCTGCAAGGCAGCGTGCTGCGCGGCCACACCTTCCACTACTCGCGCTTTGACTGCAGCGCAGCGGAGGTCGGGCGCACCAGCCGTGCACGCCAGCCGGTGGAGCCCGGCAAGGGCGAGGCGGTCTATCGCCAAGGCAGCGTACACGCCAGCTACTTCCACGCCTGGTTCCCTTCGCACCCGCGTGCGGTGGCCGCCTTGCTGGGGGCCGAGCCGGTGTGCTGGGACGGGCCGGCAGAGCTTTCATAATCCACGCCACCATGAGCGATTCCCTTTCTTCCCCCGTGGCCTGGCAGGAACTCATCCTGGGCGGCCAGAAAAGCGGCAAGACCCGCCGTGCAGAACAGGCTGCGCGTGACTGGCTGGATGCCGCACCCGGGCGCAGCGCCACCTACCTGGCCACCGGCCAGGCCTGGGACGACGAGATGCGCGCCCGCATTGCCCGCCACCAGGTGGACCGGGCCGCGCGCGTGCCGGGCATGCAGACGGTGGAAGCGCCGCTGCAGCTGGCCCAGGCCCTGCAGGCCCACAGCAGCCCCCGGACGCTGGTGGTGGTGGACTGTCTGACCATGTGGCTGACCAACTGGATGATGCCCATGGAGGCCGCCGCGTCCTCCACATCCTCCACGTCCGCAGAGCCATCACCGGACTGGGGTGCACAGCGCAGCCGGTTTCTGCAGGTGCTGGCGCACTGCCCCGGCCCGGTGGTGCTGGTGGGCAACGAGATCGGGCTGGGCGTGATCCCCATGGGGCGCGAGGTGCGCGCCTTTGTCGATGCGCTCGGGGTGTTGAACCAGGACGTGGCCGCTGCCTGCAGCCGCGTGACCCTGATGGCCGCGGGTTTGCCGCTGCAGCTGAAATGACCGGGATGGCTTCTTCCATGGCACTGCCGCGCGTCGCGGCCCAGGGACTGCGCCACCGTGCAGCGGCCATCGCCTGCCTGGTCCTGTGGGCGGCGCTGCCGTCCATGCCCGTACAGGCCGCTGCCGTGCCGCCGCCGCTGGCGGAAAGTGCGCGCCTGGCGCCACTGCCCATCACCGATGACCGGGGCAAGACCGTGCAACTGGCCAAGCCGCCGCAGCGCATCGTCAGCCTGCTGCCGTCGCTGACCGAAAGCACCTGCGCCTTGGGTCTGTGCGACCGGCTGGTGGGCGTGGACCGCTACTCGGACTGGCCGGCCTCGGTGCAGAAGCTACCCGTAGTGGGCGGCGGGCTGGACCCCAGCGTGGAATCCATCGTCGCCCTCAAGCCCGATCTGGTGCTGCTGTCCAACGCCTCCAAGGTGGCGGAGCGTCTGGAGTCGCTGGGCATCAAGGTTGCTGCGCTGGAAGTGAAATCGCAGGCCGGCGTGCACCAGGTGCTGGACAAACTCGGCCGGCTGCTGGGCGTGCACCAGGCCCAGGGCGCCGACCGGGTCTGGCGCGAACTGCAGACCGGTGTGGCCGACATTGCCCGGCAGATGCCGGACAGCGCCAAGCAGGTGCGTGTGTACTTTGAAGTGAGCCGCGGCCCGTATGCGGCAGGGCCCCAGTCCTTCATCGGTGAAACGCTGACCCAGCTGGGCGTGCGCAATGTGGTGCCGGCCGATCTGGGTCCGTTCCCGCGCCTGAGCCCCGAATTCCTGCTGCGCGCCCAGCCCGATGTGATCATGCTGGGCAACCGCAGCATGCAGGTGGCCACCAGCTACCCCGGCTGGAACAGCCTCAAGGCCGTGCGCGGCAACCAGGTGTGCACATTCAGCGAACAGGAATCCAATGTCATCGTGCGCCCCGGCCCGCGCATGGCCGAAGCGGCGCAGCTGATTGCGCGCTGCCTGATCGACAAGGCGCCCAAAGCGCCGGCCTCGGGGGTGAACCGCTGATGGTGCAGCCTCTGCCGTCTTCTTCCGCGCACCGGCACGCCCATGCCCCGGGCCAGCGCCGCAGCACCGTGCTGGCCCTGGTGCTGCTGGCGCTGACCGTCGTCCTGCTGATGGGGGGCGCCAGCGTGGGCAGCACCGGCTGGGAAAGCGTGCTGCGCATGCGAGACGACCCGGTGTCGTGGCAGATCGTGGTGGACATCCGCCTGCCGCGCTCCCTGGGGGCGTGGCTGGCCGGTGCGTTGCTGGGCCTGGCCGGCGCGGTGGCGCAAGGGCTGTTCCGCAATCCGCTGGCCGACCCCTACCTGTTGGGCAGCGCCTCCGGCGCTTCGCTGGGCAGTGCCGTGGGTCTGGTGCTGATGGGCTCGTCGGTGACCAGCCTGAACCTGCTGTACCGCCTGGGCATGACCGGCATGGCCTTTGTCGGCGCCGCCTGCGCCGTGGCGCTGACCGTGGTGCTGGCGCGCAATGTGCAGAACACGCTGCGCCTGCTGCTGGCCGGCGTGATCGTGGGCGTGGTGCTGGGTGCTGTGCGTGACCTGCTGGAGCTGCGCCACCCCGACATCCTGCAGGCCATGCAGGCCTTCACCCTGGGGACCTCCGCCTTTGTGGGCTGGGAAGGCTGCGTGCTGATGGCCGCGGTGCTGCTGGTGTGCGGCCTGGCCACCTGGGCCTGCGCCCGCGTGCTGGATGGGTTGACCCTGGGTGAGGCCACGGCCGCCAGCCTGGGCCTGCCGCTGGCGCAGCTGCGCTATGGCCTGGTCGCGGTGCTGGCGCTGGCCACCGGCACCTCGGTGGCCCAGACCGGTCTGATTGCCTTTGTGGGCCTGGCGGCCCCGCACCTGGTGCGCAGCCTGGTGCGTGTGGGCCATGGCCGCAGCACCTTGCTGGCCGCCGCCATGGGGGGCGTGCTGCTGCTGGCGGCCGACATCCTGGCGCGCTGGCTGGTGGCGCCACAGGAGCTGCCCGTGGGCGTGCTCACCGCGGCCCTGGGCGGCAGCTACCTGCTGTGGCGTATGCACCGCAGCACGCGTGCAGGGGGGGCGATGTGATGCCGTCCCAGTCGCCGAACCTGGCCCTCAGCGCGCACCGGATCCACGCCAGCGTGCACGCCCAACCCATTCTGCGGGACCTGTCCGTGGACTTCACCCAGGGGCGCTGGACCAGCATCGTCGGCCCCAACGGTGCCGGCAAGTCCAGCCTGCTGAAGGTGCTCAGCGGTCTGTGGCCCGCGCACAGCCTGCAGGGCCAGGTGGCGCTGCAGGGCCGGCCGCTGCACAGCTGGCCGCGCCGGCAGCGCGCCCAGACCCTGGCCTGGCTGGGCCAGGGCGAGGTGGTCACCGAAGACCTGACCGTGCTGGACGTGGCCCTGCTGGGCCGCCTGCCGCACCAGTCCTGGCTGGCTGCGCCCAACAGCGCGGACCACGCGATCGTGGAGCACTGCCTGCGCCAGACACAGGCCTGGGAATGGCGCCACCGTCCGGTGGCCGAACTCTCGGGCGGCGAGCGCCAGCGGGTGCTGCTGGCCCGGGCCATGGCCGTGCAAGCCAGCGTGCTGCTGATGGATGAGCCGCTGGCCAATCTGGACCCACCGCACCAGACCGACTGGATGCACGCCGTGCGCGCCCTGGTGGCGCAGGGCACCACGGTGGTCAGCGTGCTGCACGAGCTCTCGTTTGCCTTGCTGGCCGATGAGATGGTGGTGATGGCGGCCGGGCAGGTGGTGCACCACGGTGCCTGCCAGGCCCCCGAGACCCACGCGGCACTGGAAGCCGTGTTCGACCACCGCATCCGCATTTGCCTGGTGGAAGACCTGTGGATGGCACTGCCGCGCTGATGGACGCACCGATTTTTTAACCTGCATTGCCCGCAATGCCCCTTGGAAGGAGACCTGCCATGCATATCGAACCGGGACTGGTGGATGGAAGCAAGATGCTGCTGAGTTACGCCACGGCCACGGCCGCGCTGGGCTACACCGCCAAACTGGCGTGGGACATGCTGCGGCACAACGGCCCGTCGGCGCTGCTGCTGCGCTCGGCCGTGGCCGCTGCGCTGGTGTTCGCTTTCTTCGAGGTGTTCCCGCACCACCCCGTGGGCGTGTCGGAGGTGCACCTGATCCTGGGTACCACCTTGCTGCTGATCTTCGGCGCCGCACCGGCGGCGATCGGGCTGGCGGCGGGCCTGCTGGTGCAGAGCCTGTTCTTTGCGCCCCAGGACCTGCCGCAGTACGGCATGAACGTGACCACCTTGCTGGTGCCGCTGTTCGCCACGGCCGCGCTGGCGCGCCGGGTGATCCCCGCCGACATGGCCTATGTGGACCTGGGCTACGCCCAGACCTTCAAGCTGTCGGTGGCCTACCAGGGCGGCATCGTGCTGTGGGTGGGCTTCTGGGCCATCTATGGCCAGGGTGCCGGCGCCGCCAATCTGGCGGACATCGGCCGCTTTGGCGGCGCCTATATGACGGTGGTGCTGCTGGAGCCCCTGATCGACCTGGGCGTGCTGGCCATCGCCAAGGCCTGGCAGCGCCTGCAGGGCAGCGCCCTGGTGGAGCGCCGCATGTACCAGGCCGCCTGACTCGGCTGACCGGCCCGCTGGCGCCGGCTGCCTGCTCGTGGGCCACCGCGGTGGCCCCTTTTTTGGGAATCTCCCGGACCTTGAACGTCCACTCTCGCCTTATGCAAATCGAAACACCTCCTTCCGAAAAGCCTTACGAAAAGCCCGAGGGCGAACGCCGCGGTCTGGTCATCGTCAACACCGGTGACGGCAAGGGCAAAAGCACGGCCGCCTTCGGCCTGGCCTTCCGCGCCACCGGCCGGGGCAAGGCCGTCAAGGTCTACCAGTTCATGAAGGTGCCGACGGCCCGCTTTGGCGAACACCGCCTGGCCGACCGCGTGGACCTGCCCGTGGTGGGCCTGGGGGACGGCTTCAGCTGGAAGAGCAAGGACCTGGAGCAATCCGGCCAGCTGGCGCGCGATGGCTGGGAAAAGGCCAAGGCCGACATCCTCTCGGGCGAGTTCTTCCTCGTGGTGCTGGACGAAATCACCTACCCGCTGATCTACGGCTGGCTGCCGCTGGAAGATGTGCTGGAGACCCTGCGCAATCGCCCCAAGGACGTGCATGTCTGCCTGACCGGCCGCCGCTGTCCCCAGGAAATCATCGACCTTGCCGACACCGTGACCGAGATGAAGCTGATCAAGCACGCCTTCCAGGCGGGCGTGCCGGCGCAGCGCGGCATCGAGGACTGAACGCCGCCAGCGGCGCAGCATCCGGCCGCAGTGCAGCATTTTTTGCGCTGCCCGGGCCTTGCGCCTTTGCCGCTGGAAGTCCCTGCGCCAAAGGCCCACAATCCCCCTATGTCTGAAGCTCCCACCACCCCCACCATTGCGGCCACGCCGTTCACCGAGGCCGAGCGTGCCGCCGTCTACCGTGCGATCTATGAGCGCCGGGACATGCGCCACTTTGCCGGCGGCACGGTGGCCGAAGACGTGCTGCTGCGCCTGCTGCGTGCCGCGCACCATGCGCCCAGCGTGGGCTTCATGCAGCCGTGGCGCTTTCTGCGCGTGCGCAGTCCGGCGCTGCGCCAGGGCATCCATGCGCTGGTGGAGCAGGAACGTCTGCGCACTGCCCAGGCCCTGGGCGTGCGCGAAGAAGACTTCATGAAGCTGAAGGTGCAGGGCGTGCTGGATGCGGCCGAGGTGCTGGTCGTGGCCATGCCGCCAGGCCGCGAGGCGCACATCTTCGGCCGCCGCACCTTGCCGGAGATGGACATTGCCAGCACCGCCTGCGCCATCCAGAACATGTGGCTGGCCGCGCGGGCCGAAGGCCTGGGCCTGGGCTGGGTGTCGATCTTCGACCCCCAGGAACTGGCCCGGCTGCTGCAGATGCCCGAAGGCGCCCACCCGCTGGGCGTGCTGTGCCTGGGGCCGGTGGATGCCTATTACGCCGAGCCCATGCTGCAGCAGGAAAAGTGGGCCTGCCGCGCACCGCTGGAAGACATGCTGATGGAGGACCTGTGGGATGCCTCGCTCCCACTGCCGGTGGCGGCCACGCCGCCAGCGCCTGCACCGTCGGGTGCCGCACCATCGGATGCCGCCCCATCGGTGGTCGCCCCCAAGGCCGCGCCGGACGGCGTCCAGCCCTGAGCCGGCGTGCCTGTTTCTTTGTTGTGCCCCGGCCCTGGCTGGCGGGGGCGGGTGATCTGTGACTGAATGACTGCGATACCGTTGATCGAGCTGCTGGCCACGGCCGTGAGCCCGCTGGCCTGGCTGTGGAAGCTGTGCACCGCCAGCGGCGGTGCACCCCAGCTGTGGGCCCAGGACCTGATGGGCGTCGCCCTGGCCGTGCTGGTGGCGCTGGCGCTGGATCGGCTGTGGGGCGAGCCGCCCGTGTGGCTGCACCCGGTGGTCTGGATGGGCCGCCTGCTGGGCGCCACCGGCCGGTGGATCGCGCCCCGCGCGCCGGTGTCCCGGGGCGGGATGCGGTTTGCCGCCGGCATGCTGGCCTGGTGCGCGCAGGCCGCCCTGGTGGGACTGATCTATGCCGTGCTGCAGCTGTTGCTGCCGCCCCAGCCCTGGTGGCTGGCGGGTGCGCTGGCCGGCGTGCTGCTCAAGCCGCTGCTGTCCTGGCGCATGCTCAAGGACGAGGTGCTGGCGGTGGAAGCCGCCCTGCAGCAGTCCCTGCCGGCAGGGCGCGAACGCCTGACCTGGCTGGTGAGCCGCGATACCGCGCAGCTGGATGCCTCCACCGTGCGCGAAAGCGCCATCGAAACCTTGGCTGAAAATCTGAACGATTCGGTGATCGCCCCGCTGTTCTGGTTTCTGGTGGCGGGCCTGCCGGGGGCAGCCATCTACCGCTTTGCCAACACAGCCGACGCCATGTGGGGCTACCCCGGCTGGCGCGGCACGGGCGCCCAGCGCCGCCACTGGCAATGGGCGGGCAAATGGGCGGCGCGCGCGGACGATGTGCTGAACTGGATTCCGGCACGCATCACCGCCGCCTGGCTGGCGCTGCTGGCCGGAGGCGTGTCATGGGCCGGCCTGCGCCGCGATGCGGCGGTGACGCCGTCGCCCAACGGTGGCTGGCCCATGGGGTGCATGGCACAGGCCCTGGGGGTGCACCTGTCCAAGCCGGGGGTCTACCAGCTCAACCCGGCGGGCAGGGCGCCGCAGGCGGACGATGTGCAGCGTGCCGTGGCTCTGGCCTCCCGGGTGGTGACACTGCAGGTGGGAATGGCACTGGCAGCTCTGGCCTGCCTGGGCCTCTGGCTGTGGAGGGCGGCTTTCCATGGCTAGTTTTCCCCACGGCGGCACCGATGCGCTGGGCGTGCCCGCCCATGATTTTTCCACCAACCGCAATGCCTGCGGGCCTTGCCCCGCGGCAGTGGCGGCGCTGCAGTCCGCGCATGCGGCGCAGTACCCCGATCCGCTCTACACCGATCTGCGCGCGCAGCTGGCCGCCTTCCATGGCGTGGCGCTGGTACGGGTGCTGGTGGGCGGCAGCAGCAGCGAGCTGATCCACCGCTTCACCCAGCACGCCGTGCGCAGTGGAGCGCGCCGTGCAACGCTGCCCCCGCACCACTACGGCGACTACCTGCAGGCCGCACAGGTCTGGGGGCTGGCGGCGCAGTCCCGCTCCGTCCCCGGGCCGCAGGGCCTGCACTGGGCCTGCGAGCCCTCCAGCCCGCTGGGGGTGCTGGACGAGGTCTGGCCCGACTGGGCGCAGCCGCAGGCCGGCGGCCCCACATGGCGCATGCTGGACTGTGCCTACCGTCCGCTGTGGCTGGAAGGCACCGCGCCGCAGCGCGATCTGGACACCGTCTGGCAGCTGTGGACGCCGAACAAGGCGCTGGGCATGACCGGCGTGCGCGCCGCCTATGCGATAGCGCCGCTGCATGCGGCGGCACAGGAGCTGGAAGCCCTGCACCTGCTGGCCCCGTCGTGGGTCGTGGGCGCGCACGGTGTGACCATGCTGCAGGCCTGGGTGACCCCGCCGGTGCAGCAATGGCTGGCGCAGAGCCTGGAGACGCTGCGTGCCTGGAAAGCGCAGCAGCTGGCGCTGTGCGAACAGCTCGGCTGGCAGGTGATTCCGGGCCACCAGGCCAATTACCTGGTCGCACGCCTGCCGCTGCCGCCGCAGGACCTGGGGCGCAGCCTGGCTGCCTTGCGGACCCACGGCGTCAAGCTGCGCGACTGTGCCAGCTTCGGGCTGCCCGGCCATGTGCGCCTGGGCGTGCTGCCGCCGGCATCACAGGCCGCATTGGCGCAGGCCTGGAACCTTCTGGAGAACTAGAACATGACCGCCTCGATTCAACTGCCGCGCCCCGTGCCCGGCCAGCGCCCGGCGCTGTGCGTGATGGTGCTGGGCACCAGCAGCGGCGCCGGCAAGAGCTGGGTGGCCACGGCGCTGTGCGCCTGGTACCGCGCGCAGGGCTACCGGGTGGCGCCCTTCAAGGCGCAGAACATGAGCAACAACGCGCGCGTGGTGGCCACGCCCGACGGCAAGTGGGGCGAAATCGGCACGGCGCAGTACCTGCAGGCCCTGGCCGCCGGCGTGGTGCCCGATGTGCGCATGAACCCGCTGCTGCTCAAGCCCGAGGCCGATACCCGCAGCCAGGTGGTGCTGCTGGGGCAGGTGGACGAGGCCCTTTCCCAGCTGCCCTGGCGCGGCCGCAGCCTGCGGGTCTGGCCGCAGATTGCGCAGGCGCTGGATGCGCTGCGCGCCGAAAACGATGTGGTGGTGATCGAAGGCGCGGGCTCGCCCGCCGAAATCAATCTGCACAGCAGCGATGTGGTGAACATGCGCGTGGCCCGGCACTGCGGCGCGCACTGCCTGCTGGTGTCGGACATCGACCGGGGTGGGGCGTTTGCCCACCTCTACGGCACCTGGGCGCTGTTGCCTGCAGACGAGCAGGCCCTCATTCAAGGCTTTGTGCTCAACAAATTCCGCGGCGATGCCGCCTTGCTGGCGCCAGCCCCGCAGATGCTGCAGGACAGGACGGGCGTGCCCACCGTGGCCTGCATTCCCATGCAGTTCCAGCACGGCCTGCCGGAAGAAGACGGTGTGTTCGACGACCGCGGCAGCGCGGGTGCCGGCCAGGCCGTCCACACCACCATCGCCATCGTCGCCTATCCGCGCATCAGCAACCTGGATGAATTCCAGCCCTTGCTGCAGGTGCCCGGCGTGCGCGTGGTCTGGGCACGCACACCGGCGCAGCTGGCCGGGGCCGACTGGGTCATCCTGCCCGGCAGCAAGGCCACCGCAGCCGACCTGGCCTGGATGCGCAGCCAGGGGCTGGATGCCGCCGTGGTGGCCCATGCCGCTGCGGGCAAGCGGGTGCTGGGCATCTGTGGCGGTCTGCAGATGCTGGGCGAGGCCCTGATCGACCTGCACGGCGTGGACGGCAATGCGGCCGGCCTGGGCCTGTTGCCGGTGACCACGCTGTTCGCACAGGAGAAGACGGTGCAGCGCACCGAGGTGCGGCTGCCGGCACTGCCCGCACCCTGGCAGGCCCTGGAAGGCATGGCGGCATCGGTCTATGAAATCCACCATGGCCGGACCGCACCGCACACCGCCATGCAGGCGGCCGGACAGACGGTGGTCGAGGCCGTGCCCGGCCTGTTGTGGCACAGCCCGGACGGTGTCGTCCTGGGCTGCTACTGGCATGGCCTGTTCGAGAACCAGGCCGTGCTGCAGGCGCTGTGGGGCACGGCCGCACCGTCGCTGGAGACCGTGTTTGCGCGCATGGCCGAAGGGGTGGGGCGCTGGTTCCAGGCGGTGGAATGAACGGCGGCGGCCAGCCGCACTGTAGGCGGTGGCCTGCATGCGTTGACGGGCTGGGCCGATAAGCCGTCCGGGAAAACACCAGCAAGCTTTGACTCTTGTGTACCCACTCTGGAAAGGAGTTGCTGATGACACGCACCTGGATTCGTCCCGTCCAACTGGGCCTGAGCGCGCTGGCGCTGAGCATGGCTGGCTGGGCCGGCGCACAAACCGCCGCCCCGGCCGATGCCCCGCCACCGCCGCCAGCGATGATGAAAAAAGCCCCTGACAAACCGCCCATGGGCAAGCACCACCGTCCGCACCACCGCGGCGACAAGGCGCAGCACCCCGGGGACCGCGATCCGGCCACCCGCGAAGCGGGCGCGGCACGCGAAGAAGCCCGCCGCGGCAAGCTGGACACCAAGACACCGGAAGACCAGTTCCAGCGCAATGCCCTGGCGCGCTGCGAAGTGTTCAAGACCGATCTGGACCGCCAGGCCTGCGTGGGCCGTGTGCGCAGCGGTCAGGTCAGCGGCTCGGTGCAAGATGGTGGCACCATCACCGAGTACACCCAGCAGGTCCCTGTGCCGCAGTAGGCCAAGGCAGCCCCATGGGGCAGACACGGGCGCTGGCGTGGGCCCGCAGCCCGGTCCGGCCCCTGCGCTTGCCGCCTGCTGCCTGCGCAGGCCCCCAATCTCTTCCGCCCGCGCGGAAGAGATTTTTTTATGGTCTTGTGCCATGGCAAAGCCGCCGGTGCGGGCGCAGGAGGATACTTGGACGCTTCTTTTGTGAGCGTGGCACGCAGCCCGTGCCCCGCGTAGGAACCGCTTCGCCATGTACGACTTTCTGCCCGCCATCCCCTCCATCCAGGACGACACCTTCACCCAGCATGTGCAGCAGTTGCTGGACCACAAGACCAAGCCCGTGGGCTCGCTGGGCGTTCTGGAGCGCCTGGCGCTGCGCGTGGCGACCATCCTGAGCCAGGACCAGCCACTGCTGCAGGACCCGCAGATGGTGATCTTCGCGGCCGACCACGGTCTGGCCGCGCGGGGCGTCTCGGCCTATCCCACCGATGTCACCTGGCAGATGGTGGAGAACTTTCTGGCCGGGGGGGCGGCGGTGAGCGTGCTCTCGCGCACCAACGGCATCCATTTGAACATCGTGGACTGCGGCGTGGCGCGCGACATTGCCCGCCGCGAACAGGACCCGGAAGACAAGCTGCCCAAGCCCGGCGAGCCGCGCCTGTGGCGCCGCAAGGTGGCCTATGGCACGCAGGACAGCTCGGTCGGTCCCGCCATGACCGATGCCGAATGCCGCCTGGCCATCCAGAACGGCATGGCGCTGGTCAAGAAACTCCCGGGCAATGCGCTGCTGCTGGGCGAAATGGGCATCGGCAACACCTCCTGCGCATCGCTGCTGCTGGCGCGGCTGGCCAATATCGATGTGGCCAGCGTCAGCGGCATGGGCACCGGCCTGGACGCCGAAGGCGTGCGCCGCAAGGTGGAAGTGCTGCGCGCCGTGCTGGATCTGCACGCCGGGGTGACCGAGCCGCTGGCCGTGCTGGCCGCCATGGGCGGGCTGGAAGTGGCCACCATGGTCGGGGCGGTGCTGCAGGCCGCGGCCGAACGCCGCGTGATCCTGGTGGACGGTTTCATCACCTCGGCCGCCGTGCTGGTGGCCAGCCGGTTGTGCCCGGCGGTGCTGGAGCGCTGCGTGTATGCCCACCGCTCGGGCGAGCGCGGCCACACGCTGATGCTGCTGGAGCTGGGGGCCGAGCCGCTGCTGGACTGGCATATGCGCCTGGGCGAAGGCTCGGGTGCGGCCACTGCCTGGCCGCTGCTGGTGGCGGCCTGTGCGGTGCTGCGCGAGATGGCCAGTTTCAGCACGGCAGGGGTGTCCGTCAAAAGCGCCTGAAAAGCGCTTGACCGGCGCCCGCAGCGCAAGGCGCACTGTGGCGCTGCGCGCTATCCCTCACCCTCCGCTCGGCCCTGGGCGGAGGAGGGGGCTGGTTCAGCGGACCTGGATGCCGGGCAGGAATTCAATGCCGGTGCGGCGCACCAGCTCCTGGTAGCTGATGGGGCGGGTCACCGTGGCGTGGTCGGCATTGGCCTGCCAGTGGGCCCAGGCGCGGTGGGTCTGGGCGTCATAGACCAGCTTGAACAGGTGGGACGGCACGCGCACATGGTTGGCGCCCACGGAGTGTTCCTCACCCTGGTAGACCGGTCCGGTGATGATGAACACATCGCCTTGGGCGCGGCGGGCATAGCGGCGCGTGTCCTGCTCGATGCGTGCCCAGGGGCCACCGTTCTGCTCGATGGACTGGGGCACCATATTGGCCAGCGAAAAGCTCTGTGCCATGGCCTGGGGCGTGGGCATGTCGCCGGCCGGCGCCATGTGGCCGCGGGAGTAGCCGGAGCGCTTGTAGTCCTCCAGCTCGGCGCGTTCGGCGCGGGGCAGGCGGGCATCGGCATAGAAGCGGTTGCTGCGCTTTTCGTCAGCGTCTTCCACCAGCGCACGGTTCAGGCGCTGGGCCACGAACATCGGTGTCTTGGTGCTGCCGTTGTGCAGCACCGCAAACGCGTCATAGCACAGGGCACGCAGGCGCGGCAGGGGCTGCACGGCCGGCGGCGTGCCGTTGGCAAAGAAGCTGGGGCATTCGGCAAAGTCACCGCTGATGGCCGCTGCGGTGGCGGGCAGCAGCGGCGTCTTGGCCTGCAGCAGGGAAGAGGGGAGTGCCGCGGCCAGCAGGGCGGCGGCGGCGATGGCGCGCACCCGGCGCGCCCACAGCAAAGCGAATTTCACGGAATACCTGGGGCACCAGGCCCCTTGTCACAAGCGAAGAGAGTGCGCCGATTGGAACACCAATCGCTTTCTCCTTCCGGGGCACAGGAATTGCCGCCAGGGCCTGCCGGTCCGGTGCAGACAGCTATGCAAAGCTGAGCAGATCAGGCCCCGCTCGGGTGGGGGCGCTGTGGGGCAGTCCGGCACCGGCGGCCGTGCAGACCGCCATGGCCGGGGTCAGCGTTTCAGATCGTCCAGGGAGGCGCTCCAGCGCTCGCCCCAGCTGCTGCGCACCTGGTCGATGCTGCGGCGGTCGCGCTTGGTGGGCCGGCCGTCGTGCCGTCCGGCAATGGCGTCGGCCGGCTCCGGGGCCAGGCGGCGCTGTTCGGCCAGTTGCTGGCGCTGGACCAGGCTGTCGGCGGTTTCCTCGTACAGCTGCTGGGCGACGGGGGCCGGGCCACGCATGCCGCTCAGGCCCCGTACCACCACGGTGCGCGGCACCTGGCCCTGGCGCAGGGCAATGGTGTCACCCACCCTCACTTCGCGCGCCGGCTTGGCATGGGCGCCGTTCAGGCTGACCCGGCCCTTGCCGATTTCCTCCACGGCCAGGCTGCGGGTCTTGTAAAACCGTGCACACCACAGCCATTTGTCCAATCGCATCGAAAGCAGTTCGCTCATAGCCCTTATTTTGCCTGGGTGGAGGGCGCGTTGGTGCTGCAGTGCATCAGCGTCCGGCCGGCGGGTGCAGCGGCAGTTGCGCCATGGCATCCAGGCCGACCACGCCCCCCTGCGTGGGGTGTATGCGGTTGACCAGGCGCAGCTCGCCGTGCAGTGCCTGGACGATTTCGCGGCAGATGGCCAGGCCCAGGCCGGAGCCGCTGTGCCGGTCGCCTGCGGCAAAGGGCTGGAACAGCCGGCGTTCCAGCTCGGGGCTGATGCCGGGTCCGCTGTCGGCAATGCACAGCAGCGCATCGCTGGCGCTATGGGTGAGCCGCACCTGCAGCGGCGTGCCCGGCGGCGCGTGGCGGATGGCGTTGTGCAACAGGTTGCGGGTGAGTTCGCGCAGCATCCACTCCGGGGCGGCCACCTGCACCGGCTGGTCGGCCTGCAGCTCGAAGTCCAGCCCCTTGTCCGCCACCAGCGGGGCCAGGTCCAGCGCGACATCGCGCACGATCTGCTCCCAGGGCTGGGGCGTGGGTGCTTCGGCCTGCTGGCGCAGCTGTTCCACCTTGGCCAGGGCCAGCATCTGGTTGGCCAGACGGGTGGCGCGGTCCACCGTGGCTTCGATTTCGGCCAGCGCCTGCTCCGGCGGCATGTCGCCGCGCCGGGCGGACTGCACCTGGGTCTTGAGCACGGCCAGCGGTGTGCGCAACTGGTGGGAGGCATCGCGCACAAAACGCTTCTGGTGGGCCAGCAGCGGGCGCAGCCGGTCCATGACCTGGTTGGTGGCGTTCAGCAGCGGCTGGAGCTCGCGCGGCACGGCGGACGGCTGCAAGGGGCTGAGGTCGCCCTGTGGGCGCTGCTCGATGGCATCGCTGATGCGGCGCACCGGCCGGGTGACGCGCTGCACCACCACCAGCACGGTCAGCACCACCAGCGCCACCAGCAGGGCCTGGCGCCACAGCGTGTCGCGCAGCAGGTGCAGCGCCAGTGTCTGGCGCAACTGCAGGGTCTCGGCCACCTGGATCACCGCCATGCTGCGTCCGGTGGCGCTGGCCACGGGCTGCAGCAGCACGGCCACGCGCACCGGCTCCCCGCGAAAGGAGGCATCGTAGAAATCCACCAGCGCGCTGTAGGGCGGGCGCGCCGGGATGCGGCCCCGCCACATGGGCAGATCCGGGAAGCCGGAGACCAGGGCGCCGTCCAGGCTGGAGACGCGGTAGTACATGCGGCTCTGGTTGTCGGCCTCGAAAATCTCCAGCGCCGAATAGGGCACGGTGGCGCGCAACTGGGCCTGCTGGTCGTAGCCATGCACGTCCAGCTGTTCGCTGATGCTCTTGGCCGAGGCCAGCAGCGTGCGGTCGTAGGCTGTATGCAGGGTCTGCAGCGATTCGCGGTACAGGCTGTAGGTGTTGAAACCGATGAAGGCCAGCACCGGCACCAGAATGCCCACCAGCAACTGGCGGCGCAGCGACCAGGTGGTGCGGGCGGTGGAGGACGATGTGCGCAGGGGCATGGGATCAGGCTGCAGGCGCAGCCGCCACTTTCAGCAGATAGCCCAGGCCGCGCAGCGTGACCAGGTCCACGCCGGTGCCAGCCAGCTTCTTGCGCAGGCGGTAGACCACCACCTCGATGGCCTCGTACTGCACCTCGGCAGCGCCGGGAAACACCAGGTCATACAGGCGCTCCTTGGCCACAGCCTGGCCGGGTCTGGCCAGAAGCGCGTGCATCAGCGCGCGTTCGCGCCGGGTGAACTCCAGCGGCTCGCCCAGGTGGTAGATGGCCCCGCTGTCGCGCTCATAGCGCATCAGGCCCAGCTGCACCACCTGGCCGTCGCCTCCATCGGCCGCCGCCGGGGCGCTGCGACGCAGCAGTGCGCGCAGCCGGGCTTCCAGTTCGTCCAGATCGAAGGGCTTGGCCAGGTAGTCGTCGGCGCCGGCGTTCAGTCCCAGCACCCGGTCGCCCACGGTGCCTCGGGCGGTGAGCACCAGCACGGGGGTGCGCAGTCCCTGCCGGCGCGCCTGGGCCAGCACATCCAGGCCGTCCATGCCGGGCAGGCTCAGGTCCAGCACCACGGCGTCGGGCGGCTGGGCCGTCCACTGCGCCAGGGCCTGCAGGCCGTCTCCCACCCAGTGCACCTGCATGCCGCGCCGCGCCAGGGCGCGCTGCAAGGTGGTGTGCATGGCGGGATCGTCTTCGACCAGGAGAATGTGCATGGCGCAGGAACATAGCACCGTGCAGAGGGCCTGACAGGGTGGTGGTGCTGGGGTTTTCACTGAGACGGGCGGACAGCGGTTTGACAGGCTGGCGGCGCATGATGCAATGCAGCGCCCCCTGCGTGCATGCGGTCAGCGGGGCGATTCACACCAACAAAGGAGACACAGACATGCGACGCGACACCTTCCTCAAGTCCATGATGGCACTGGCCGCCGCAGGCGCCCTGCCACTGTCGGCCCAGGCCGCCACCGCCATGAAGATGATGCTGCCGGCCAACCCCGGCGGCGGCTGGGACACCACCGGCCGTGCCGTGGGCAAGGCCCTGATCGATGCCGGCGTGGCCTCCACCGTCACCTACGACAACAAGGGCGGTGCGGCCGGCGCCATCGGTCTGGCCCAGTTCGTCAACGGCAGCAAGGGCGATGCCAACGCGCTGATGGTGATGGGCGCGGTGATGCTGGGCGGCATCATCACCGGCAAGCCGCCGGTGAACCTGTCCCAGGCCACGCCGCTGGCCCGCCTGACCAGCGAATACAACGTGTTTGTTCTGCCGGCCAATTCGCCGTTCAAGAGCATGGCCGAGGTGGTGGCGCAGCTCAAGAAGGACCCCGGCTCCATCAAGTGGGGCGGCGGTTCGCGCGGCTCCACCGAGCACATTGCCGCCGCCATGATCGCCCGTGCCGTGGGCGTGGACCCGGCCAAGATCAACTACGTGGCCTTCCGTGGGGGCGGCGAGGCGATTTCCGCCATCCTGGGCGGCAACGTGACCATCGGCGGCAGCGGCTACAGCGAGTTTGCCGAGTACATCACCACCGGCAAGATGAAGCCGGTGGGCGTCACCTCCGACGAACGCCTCAAGGGCATCGACGTGCCCACGCTCAAGGAGCAGGGCATTGACGTGTCCATCGGCAACTGGCGCGGCATCTACGGCGCGCCCGGCATCAGCAAGGCGCAGCGCGACGAGCTGATCGCCAAGCTGGACAAGGCCCTGAAGAGCAAGAGCTGGGCCGAGTCCATGGAAAAGAACGGCTGGACCCCGGCCTGGCTGGCGGGCGACGCCTTTGCCGCCTTTGTGGACAAGGAATTCGCCAGCCTGCGCGACACCATGACCCGCTCGGGCATGGTCTGACCGGTGAAACCGTCCGGCAGGCCCTGCCGGACCCTTGGCCGGGCGCGGTGACACGCAGTGTGTCCCGCGCAGGCCTGCCTGGCGCGCCCGCCCGTTGCGGGCCGCCATGGCGCACTCCTGTGGAAGGAGGGAATCTCTCATGAACCAAACCAATCCTGCGGACGGCACCATGCCGTCCGCCGAGCCGCCGAACGAAGGCGGCGCCATCCCTTCTGCGGCCTGGCAGGCGCGGGTCGGCGGCGCCGTGGTGCTGCTGGCCATTGGCATGGGCTGGGGCGCCAGCCATGTACCCGGTGATGCCGGCTATGGCGGTGTCGGTCCGGGCTTCATCCCCTGGGTCTGCGCCGTGGTGCTGGCCATCTGCGGCCTGTGGCTGATCTGGGAAGCCAGGACCGGCGGCTACCGCCATGCAGCCGATCCGGGCGGACAGGCCAAGGCCGACCTCGGCGCCTTTGTCTGGGTCTCGGCCGGCATGCTGCTGAATGCCGGTCTGATCGAGCACCTGGGTTTCATCCTCAGCTGCACCTTGTGCTACCTGCTGGCTGTGCAGGGCCTGCGTCGTGCGGCCAAACAGACCCACACCCTGTCGGGCCGGGGTCTGCTCAAGGACCTGCTGGTGGGCCTGGCGATTGCCGCGCCGGTGTTCTGGGCCTTTACGCAATTCCTGGCCATCAACCTGCCAGGACTGACGGAAACAGGGTGGCTGTGATGGAACTTTTCAATGCACTGATGGCGGGCTTTGCCACGGCCGTCACTCCCATCAATCTGCTGTGGGCCCTGCTGGGCTGCGCCCTGGGCACGGCCGTGGGCGTGCTGCCCGGTATCGGCCCGGCGGTGGCGGTGGCCATGCTGCTGCCCATCACCGGCAAGGTGGAGATCACGGCCTCAATGATCTTCTTCTCCGGCATCTACTACGGCGCCATGTACGGCGGCTCCACCACCTCCATTCTGCTGAACACGCCGGGCGAGACCGCCAGCATGGTCACGGCCATGGAAGGCAACAAGATGGCCAAGAGTGGCCGCGCCGGCGCGGCGCTGGCCACGGCGGCCATCGGTTCCTTTGTGGCCGGCACGATCGCCACTGTGGTGGTGACCCTGTTCGCCCCGGCCGTGGCCGACTTTGCCGTCAAGCTGGGCCCGCCCGAGTACTTCATGCTGATGGTGCTGGCCTTCACCACCGTGAGCGCCGTGCTGGGCCAGAGCAGTCTGCGCGGCATGACCGCCCTGTTCCTGGGACTGGCGCTGGGCTGCGTGGGCATGGACCAGATCTCGGGTGCTGCACGCTACACGGCCGGCCGCATGGAGCTGCTGGACGGCATCGACATCGTGCTGGTGGCCGTGGGCCTGTTTGCCGTGGCCGAAGTGCTGTACGCCGCCCTGTATGAAGGCAAGGTGGAGGACTCGCAGAACAAGCTGACGCGGGTGCACATGTCGGCACGCGACTGGAAGCGTTCCTGGCCCGCCTGGATCCGCGGCACCATCATCGGCACGCCCTTTGGCTGCGTGCCGGCCGGTGGCACCGAGATCCCCACGTTCCTGAGCTATGCGATGGAAAAGAAGCTGGCCAAGGGCGAGAACAAGGACGAGTTCGGCAAGCAGGGTGCCATCGAAGGCGTGGCCGGCCCCGAAGCCGCCAACAACGCCACGGTGACCGCCGCACTGATCCCGCTGCTGACCCTGGGCATTCCCACCAGCAACACCACGGCGGTGCTGCTGGGCGCGTTCCAGAACTACGGCATCAACCCCGGCCCGCAGCTGTTCACCAGCTCGGCCGCGCTGGTGTGGGCACTGATTGCCTCGCTGTACATCGGCAACATCATGCTGCTGGTGCTGAACCTGCCCATGGTGGGGATCTGGGTCAAGCTGCTGCGCGTGCCGCGTCCGCAGCTGTACGCCGGCATTCTGATCTTCGCCACCGTGGGTGCCTACGGCATGCGCCAGAGCACGTTCGACCTGTTCCTGCTGTACGGCATCGGCATGCTGGGTGTGCTGATGCGCCGCTTCGACTTCCCCACCGCCCCGGTGGTGGTGGGCATGATCCTGGGCCCGCTGGCCGAAGCGCAGATGCGCAACGCTGTGGCCATTGGTGAAGGCAGTTTCAGCATCTTCCTGCAGCGCCCCATGTCGCTGACGCTGATCGTCATCGTGCTGGCGGTGCTGATCCTGCCGCGTGCGCTCAAGCACTGGGCCGAACGGCGCATGGCCCACCATGCTGCCACCCCCACGGTCTAGCGGGGCACGGCAGTCCACCAAAAGGGAGCGCATGGCGCTCCCTTTTTTCATGTCTGGATAGGCTGGAGCGTGGGCCACCGCGCCAGGCACCCTGGCTGAGAACCTGGTCCTGATCGTGCTGTGCTGTGCTGTGCTGTGCTGTGCCGTGGTGCAGCGCACGCGATGGCAAAGACCCGATCATGGGTGCCAGTGCCAGTGCCAGTGCCAGTGCCAGTGCCAGTGCCAGTGCCAGTGCCAG